>JAEEGH010008429.1_pt1 | contig 24377 bp, 21 predicted proteins | sample 9134181 | NCBI WGS metagenome assembly JAEEGH01 (sample SAMN16246544, study PRJNA631951) | gut metagenome | biome: gut microbiome; feature: rumen; material: DP-attached | host: Bos | place: Iran: Karaj | collected 2018-10
AATTGCAGCTATTATATTAAAAATAATCTCTTTCATATATCTATGCCTCCTGTAGGTCATCTTTTGTAATAGTAACAAGCTCTTCTTTTGTTAAATTAGTATCTGTACTAAGTCTCAATGCTTGATTATTAAGTGATCTTTCAAATACATTTCTGACATATCTACCATTTCCAAATTGTTTATTTTGGCGAGCAACATCTAGTTTTTCTCTCAGAACGGCTTTTGCTTCATTATTCAATGTATATCCTTGTTCCGAATACATATTATCTGCAATTTGAAGAAGCTCATCTGTATTATAGTCAGGGAATTCTATTATGTTCGCAAAGCGTGATTGCAAACCTGCATTTTTGCTTAGAAAATGATTCATGTCCTCAGTATATCCAGCTAGAATAACGACAAGCCTATCTCTGTTATCATCCATCATTTTTACAAGCGTATCTATTGCTTCTTGTCCAAAATCATTTTCACCACCTTGAGCAAGTGAGTATGCTTCATCAATAAATAAGACACCACCTAATGCAGTTTCAATCACCTGTCGCGTCTTTATTGCTGTTTGTCCTACATATCCAGCTACTAGCCCTGAACGATCTGTTTCTATCAATTTATTTGATTGAATGACATTCATATGATACAGAACATCTGCAACAGTTCTAGCCATCATGGTTTTACCAGTTCCAGGGTTACCAGCAAAAATCATATGCATTGTTTGAGTTGAATCTGTTTTTAGTCCAGCACGTTTCCTTTCTGTCTGCATTAGTAAGCGTGCATTTAGACTACGAATATACTTTTTAACAGATTCAAGACCAATGACTTTAGATAGTTCTTTTTCCAAATCATATTCGTTGGATACATTATTTAAAGACTTAATATCTTCTGGAATAATTTGCGTTAAGTCTACACCTGTAACATCTTCTTCAGCTATTCGAGAACTTTGCCTACGGATGATATCTTCAATATAATTACGTACCATTCTGCCATTTCCAGAAGACTGAGTAGAATGTTTTTTTAAGTTGATTATCTCTTCCTCAAATACTTTTTCAGCTTCTTGTGTAATAGAAAAACCACGAGTATTAATCATTTGCTTTCCTATTTTGAATAACTCTCCTTCAGTATAATCAGGGAAGTCTATTCTTAGTGGAAATCTGGATTCAAGACCAGAGTTTCCTTTGAGAAAATCATGCATTTCTCTTGTATAACCAGCTAGGATTACTATTATCTCGCCTTTATAGTCTTCTATAAGTTTAACAAGCGTATCTATGCACTCCTGTCCAAAACTACCCCCGTCATTTGTAATTGAGTATGCTTCATCAATAAATAAAACTCCACCTAATGCGCTTTTAAATACATCTTCAGTTTTCTTTGCAGTTTGTCCAACATATTCAGCAATTAGACCAGTTTTATCCGTCTCAATTAACTGGCCCGACTTTAGTATTCCCATTGATTTGAACATATCCGCAACAACACGTGCAATCGTAGTTTTACCTGTTCCTGGGTTGCCAGAAAATATCATATTTAAAGCTTGTGATGTATCTACATCAATATCTGCTTTCAAACGTTTTTCTCTAGCTAAACACATTTTGTACTGAGTACGAACAAAATCTTTTACGTTATCAAGACCTATAATTTTTGAAAGCTCTTTTTCTAAATCAAATTCTACTGTTTTATCTAATCCAAAATCTGATGGTATTAATAATTCAATATCATCCTCTGGATTTTTTATAATTCTTTGAGATTGATTTAAAATCGCTTCTTCAATGATATTCCTTACTAATCTACCATTGCCACTGTCATTTTTTCCTTTTATTTGATGTTTTTCGAAAATGTGTTGCAAACCTTCAGTACATGTAGTAGATATCTTGTATCCTTTTGCATTCGCTGTTACATTGGCAATCTGTAGCATTTCATCAATAGTATAATCCTCAAATTGCACTATATTAGGGAATCGTGACTTTAAACCACTATTTGATTTCAAGAACTCCTGCATTTCATCATTATAACCAGCTAATATTACAACAAGATCATCTCTATTATCTTCCATTCCTTTTACAAGTGCATCTATAGCTTCTAACCCAAAGATATCCTCTTTTCCTCTACATAAAGAATATGCTTCATCAATAAATAGAACTCCGCCAATAGCGCTCTTTATCACATCTGTAGTTTTAACAGCTGTGTGACCAGCATATTGACCAACCAAATCTGCTCGAGTAACCTCGCATAAGTGACCAGATGAAAGTACTCCTATCGCTTTTAAATATTTAGCAACAATTCTTGCTATTGTAGTTTTACCTGTTCCTGGATTACCAACAAAGATCATATGCATAGAGACGTCAGATTTCTTCAAACCTTTCCCTTCTCGCATCTGTTGAACTTTATAGTTGTTTTCAAGATTCAAAACATACTCTTTAACCCCTGATAGTCCTATAACTTGATTTAACTCTTTACGAGCATCTTCTAGTTCCATTGAATTATAATTCTTTTTATAATCAGATACCCTTATAATTTCTCCGCCCATCAACAACACACAATACCCATTATCGTATGTTAATCTTGCTTTTTCATCATCCCACAATTTTTCTTGAAGCTTCATTTCTGCAAGAGTTTCGTATAGGTTATCGTCTATATAATCAGCTAAGGCCTTAACTCCTTGATTTACACGATAATGCTTTGCCAATTCATTAACAAGAGAGTCATCAAATTCCACTTTAATGTGTAAATTATTGCGGCATTTACCAGCCATATTTATACATAAAGTGTATGCTAAATCTTTTACTTGTTCTTCGTTAATTGAATCAAGAACAATTACATCTCCTAGTTCTTTGACAATCTTATTTCCTAGAATAGAAACTATTTTTTCTTGGGCGACAGTCGTAGTCAATATGAAGAATTTTCCATTAGATACAATATCCGATATCAGTTCTGTATTTAGTACTCCTGTTGCTTCAATTAAGCTACCATTGTTTACCATATAACGTTTTGATAACTTGTATGAACCTTCAACAATGAGCTGATAAATAATATCAAGCTGTGGCAGGGTTGCTTTATCAATATTTTCAAAAACGACCGTCTCAGTGTTACTGTTTAACACTTTATATAAATCACTAAGGAATAATCCATTTGAAGTGTCAGCTGTATAATCAATTAGATTCATAACTGCAACTTCAGAATATCTAAATATTTTCTTTTTCTTTAGTAAGTCACTGATGCACTTAATTGAATATGTTTTTCCTCTACTTTCCTCACCTATAATTAAAATTGTATTCTTAGGCTTCTTGTTATCAAATCCTTTAACAAATGGACGTTTAAAAGCCTTGCAAATAGAAATGCAATCATTTTTTGAGCCAACCCAATACTCCTTTAGTGCATCATCTAAGCCCTCAAACGCATCATTCGCTTTTGATACAAGTTTTGAATCTTCCTTTATCGGAGCATATGCCTTAGTTGATGTTTTTGATATGCCAGAAGTACATGAAGACGAATTCACTTTAGGGAGTGGCGTTTGCACAGGAGAATATGAAGGTGTTGTTATTTGCTGAACATTGTTTTGCCTGATAATCTGTTCTGAGATTTCCTTTTCACGCACGTTATTTTCTGATTTTGCAATAAATCCATGTTCATCTATGGCCACTTTAATTTGATATTCCGGAAATAGAAATTTTAATATTTCCTTTGCATTTTTTGCCATGTAATATATCCTCCTAATCAAGCCGTTTCTATATATAATTCAGAATATATCTAATCCATTTTGCAGTATTTTCAGCCAATTCGTTGTCTTCGCCATCAAATTGTTTGTACTTACCGCTGTTTCCCATTGGGTATGTAATATAATGATTGTTGTTTTCTACATTGATAGTGCCTAAAACTCTCCCTTTATATGAGACCTCTAGACTTCCATCATTTAGCCTCTTTGTTTTATAAGAAATAGCAAGATTATTTTGTTCCAAACTATTCACGAATGACTGTATAATAAGTTGCTCTCGCGATTTGATATCAGTGATACTGTTTTCTACAAACTCATTGCTTATATAATCGCTGGCTTGTACATTATTCTCAATATATGAAGCAGTTTTAATCACTGGGCGACTATCAGTTGAATCATAGCCATCCTCCGCAGCATATGGCTCAATCTTTTTCATTAACATGCTACTCGTAATATTGCAACGATTCTCAAATCTCATGCAAAAGTCTCTTGGATCTACATTTTTCAAGATGCTACTTTCAAATATATCTCGAACAAATTTTATCGAATATACATACTCATCATTAATGTCTCCGTCTTTATTACGCCGCTGAGTGTATCCCGAAATGGTTATTCCTTTAATGCTCGGACTAGCATTGAAAACATTAGCAGAAATGAAAATCGCCAATCCGAATACTAAATTTACATATTCATGCTTGAGAGTAGCTTGCGACTTTTTCTTTTCTTTGAGATTACCACTTGCTAATCTAACTATCTCTTGATTTGGAATATCCTCAATTTCAGGTAAATCTACATCTAAATACATTATATGCGCTGCTTTATGCCAGTCATAATCAACATTTATCTCTACTGGTAATTCACAAGAAGAAATCCATGATTCAACCGTATTAGTTACTTCTTCATCTTCTCCATTAATTAAATTAATCAGATACTGCTTATTAGCTATGAATTCAGTGTTAAATCTTTCATTCTGAGAAACCTCATTAGCAGCTTCTTCCATATCAAATTGAGACTTTTTTTGTTCCCAATCTGCGATAGCCGTGTTTAATCGATTTGGAAGATTAGCTGCAACATATTCCCTACGCAATTTTCCAACATTAAAGATATTACCCTTAACATTTTCCCTGGCTTCTACAATAAGAATATTTCGGATGTGCTCTTCTGTAGGATATATAATTTCAAATTCTTTTTTAACATAGACAGGTGGTCGTAAACTATTTAAGATATTGATATATTGTTCTTCATTGTCTACCTGTGGAGACATTTTATATATATCAATAAACTTACTATTATCATCTATAGAATTATTATAAATTTCATCTAATTTTTCTTGGCGTTGAGTCTCAAGATTCCGCACCATATTCTTATAGGAATCTGTAGCTTTAATCTTTCTGATTACAGACTGATCTGTAATTAGCGCACCATTTTTATCTCTAATTTCAACTCTTCCGTCAGCATTCATCACAAGCTGCACCTGACTTGGAACTGCTGCTCCGGTTCCTCTATTAGCAGATGTTGAATTGTGATATCCTCTTGAAGATTTTGACCTATGACCGCTAGTAAGACTTTTACTATACGACAACCCCGTTCCTGGTATTCCCACTGTAGCTCTAGCTCCACGTCCACCAACATTCAGAGAATGTCCTCGTCCACCCAATGACAAGCTTGCGCCAGACTTTGAAAAATTCACTCTAACACCTTTACCGATTTTTACAGATTTCCTGAATCGCATTCCCATTTTTATGTCCTCACTACTCTATTGTAAAATTATATGTAACAGAAAAATGTACACTCTGCCCACTATTTTTTCCGCCATTTTCAGTTACATAAAAATCGATTGTTTCTGAAAATCCATTTTGTAAATCTTCTGCTGTAACTATATGAGTTGCTGAACCTTGACCAACGTCTGGATTCTCATCTGATTCAACATACTTAGAATAAAATGTAATTGTATCCCCCACAGAAATCTCTTTCGTGCCAGATACACTTTCACCATCAATTTGATCAGAATAGGACCAATCACTACCTATATTATTTGAACTCAAACGGGAGCGTTGAACATTTACCTTCATTGCTCTCATGTTTTCATCAACAGATAGATCACACGAATTCTGAATATTTCCTTGCACTGTTGCAGTTATGGTTGCACTCCCAGCAGCTACTGCTGTTGCACAACCATTTTCATCTATGGTTATTACATTTTCATCACTTGAACTCCAATTGACATTTTTTACCGACGCATTTTCTGGAGTAGTGATGATTGATATATATGTGGTTCCACCTAATCCTAAAACAGTTTTTTCTGTTTGCAACTCAATTGATTCTGGATCAATCAAGCCATCATCCTTTACAACTACTTTGATATGCTCAGATTCAATTGTCCCATCTTTTGATGTTGCGTAAACTTCAGTTTCACCTGGTGCTACACCATCGATAACATAATATAATGTAGTTGTCATTGAATCTCGTTCATATCTTATGGTTGCAACGTTTTCGTTATCACTTTTAAATACTACATCTTCTGGAGAGAAGGAATCTCTATCCTTTACTTTTACATTAATACTAGTGGCTGATGTGCTCTCGCCCTCAATAACTTCGAATTCATCTTTATAAATAGAAAACCCTTTAATATTATTTGTAGTTCCATCTGAAGATGCATTTTGGGAATCACTAGAACTGGTTCCTGTAAATGCAATTACCATATATAGAATTATAACTACGGCGATTATTGTGATTTTTATCGTTTTGCTGAGCTTTTTACTTCTTACAACTAATATTGTAAGTGGCACAGGAAATATAAATAGCCATCCAAAAACCCATAACCATGTTTTTCTTTTTTTAGGTTGTTCTGCCCTTTCAAACTGAGCATTAGAATTACTGGTTCCTATATCTTTTGTATTATTAATTGCTTCTTCAGAATTATTATAGTCTGTAAAAAGTGGATTTCCACAGTAATTACAATTTGAATTTTTCTTGTCTGAATCTACCTGAATTGATGCCCCACAACTAGGACATGTCATACTAATAATCTTCATAAAACCCCCTCAATTCTATATTATTTATATATTTTCAAGCTTAACACTACCACCAATCCTTTCTCTTCATTTTTTTCATATATACATCCAATTCATACATTTTTTGTTTATATAGTTTTACGCAAGTATCAATATCCGATTTATTAAAACCTATGTGTTCATAAAACTCTGCCCCTTTATCTTTTCGATACCCTGTAATACAAAAATCGCAATCCATGAAACTTTTTGCTGGCACAATACCAGCCAAAGTAATCACTGAAAACTTGTTTTTAAAAACTTCAAAAAAAATTTGTTTTTTGGGATAACCGATATCTATGGATATAAAATCCCCATTAAATCCATAATTAGGATGTCTATTCGTACTTAAAGGATGTGCAACAAGCGCAGATCGGATTGCCTTTAAATACTTTTGAACAGACATCATTTTATCTGTTTCTGAAAAGACAAAATTTGCCAATAATTGCGGTTCTATCAGTTTTTCAAATGCTTCGCAAGTATCCATTATCCATACTGCCACTTGGACCATATAATAAACATCCTTCCGCCCTTTTATATTTCTAGGATTCGTATATTCAATATAGTCCTCATAATCGTAATTTAATTTTTGGATAAAATCGCAACTGAGATTATAGTTCAATTTAGTTCCATAAATCCAATGTTTATCCAATCCACCTTTACTAAAAAAAAATATTTTTTCTTCCCCCATATCTTTTCTTTCTAATTCAAATTATTATTGTGCTTACTAAGCTCTTCCATAAACCCAGCTGTAATAACTCCAGCTGGCATTGCAACAATTGCAATACCTATAAAAGAACTAATCATAGTTATCAGTTGTCCGACAGCAGATACAGGATATATATCTCCATATCCCATTGTAGTTAATGAAATTGTCGCCCAATAAACTGCATGAAAATAATCTCCAAATGTTTCTGGCTCAACGTTGAGTATTACCAATGCTGCAACTAAAATATACACAATGGCTATTCCCATAATTGTAATAAAAGCTTCTCTTTGCTTTTGGAATACCTTGATAAAAATATGAATGCTTTTAGAATATCTAACTACTTTGAACACCCTAAACACTCTTAATGTTCTAAACAACCTAAAGATTTTCAGAAGTCTCCACCCACTATTAATCACAGTTATTGATGGCAAAATAGAAACCAAATCAATAATTGCCATAGGTGTAAATGGATACATTACAAAAGATTTCAGACCTCGATTTAACTTATAATCGGCAGTTGCCATTCTAGCCAAATAATCAATTATGAAAATAATTGCTGAGACTTTATCTATAATATTGAAAACAATATTTGTAGATGTGAAGGCCAACGGAATTATGCTTACTACAATAACAAGCAGCATGAAGGTATCATAAATATCACTCGCCCTATCATTTTCCTTTGCCACCTCAATAATTTCAAATAATCTGCGTCTAGTTCCCATATAATCTCCCTGCTTTAACGCAATTCAATTTAGTCATCACAATTTTTAATTTAGTCATTTAACCCTCAAATGACTAAATTAAACTAAAAATGACCAAATTAAAATTTTACATTTTCTAGATACTTCCACTCCATAAATCCGCAATTCTGTGCCGACTTATATACCGGAAGTATCACTGACTCAAGCTCTTTTTGAAACTGCTCATACTCTATTTCTGATTCGTATATGCGATATTTAATTTTGTCATCATTGAAATGCTTCTTGGCACACTTCTCAAACTCCTTACGAACTATATCGTATTTACGCATCATTCTATATGAACGATACTCAAGCTCCGCTAAACGTTCAAAGTAGGTATTCCACTCAGGCAAGTTATTACTCTTTGAACTGTTGATACTCCTAGTAGTCGGATTCAAATTCCACATCTCATCATGTGCCACGTATGACCAAGGTACAAAATGATCTATGGATATATCGTTTGGAGTCAATATAGTCTTGCCATATATCTCTTCCACTGGCTCTGGAGATACAGTCAGAATCAGCTTCCAGTATTTCTTCACATCATCCAGTTTACGTTCCTGCGGTGGGTACAGCTTGTCAGCAATACCTGGCACATTTGGATTTCTTCTTTGCAAATAAAGAATCATGTTGTACTCAAGCCAGCCTCGAATAATCTCCTGATTCTTCACAAAGTAATTAACCCATTCATCCTTCACAATGATTTTGGATGACAGGCCATTTAACCCTAGGAAGTAATAGATGATGCCGTTGTGATTATTAATATTTTCAATAAGTATATCTTTTGGAACATCCCAAGCTTTGCCTTTTATTCCAGGAACAAAAGGTGCTTGTAAACGATAAGGAACATTTAATATCAATGTTCGCTTCTTTGAATTTATTTCTTTATCCTGCGTCTCAGATAAATATGTGATAAGCTCAGGCTTTTTGATGTTTGAAGTAAAGCTTGGATTCTTATCTTTTATGAGATTGACCAGACTTTCCAACGTATCCTTAGGTCCAAGGTTCAGATGATACTCTGTAACCATGTACCAAGCACTAGCAATCATGTCGTCTACCAGTTCTTCGAAAGCTATTTCTGCATGGCCAGCAACCACTTTTTCAAGAATAGCCTTAAACCAAAAGAACTTATAACACTCGCTAGTGTTAACAAAAAGTCGGCTCAGATATTCGATATGAAGTTCATCAGAATATGGCAGATTCATCAACGGTTACCCTCCCAATAAATACGTTCTTTAAAAGCTCCGCGCTTATCAGACTTCTCCTTGCGTACTTGCTCAAGCTCCTCCAAAGAATGTCCTCTGGCCTCGCATATCGCATAAAGCACTTCCAGCACATCGGCCATTTCCTCTATGGATTTGTCAGCCTGATATTCTGCCACTTCTTCATTAAGTTTTTTGTCCAATTCCTTCAAGTAATCCTCTTCTGACAAAGTCCTAATTATTGGACTCTTTCCATCAGCCTGGATTATCTGTGGAATCTTATCCCTTACTAACTTTCCCACTATTATTCTCCCTGGGTAATATAACCCCAAACTAGAATAATTATATCATATAATTTATCTTTTAGAGCAAAGAAAAAGGCTGTCATCCCGACAGTCCTTTCAGCAAACCTATTAATATCAATCATCAATCTTCAAAATCATCTCCTGCGCAATTTCCCTGGCTTTCTTTGGAAGCATTCGTTCTTTATATGCCAAATATTCTTCCACATCAGTGGTTTCAATCTTGCCCTCTCTCAGGGCTGCTCGCAGCGACATATATACTTCGAAGTATTCATTTGCAGCTTCTTGATCATCTTTAACTGGTACCATAGCATCCATAGCTCACCCCTCCATGGATTTATGATAGCACCAGCCTGTGATTAAACCGTTAAATTGTATTTCTTCCATTCAAAATCATATTTCTTAATTATCTTTCAAATAGCTCTAGCAATCTCATCTTGCCATCGGCTCCCTTTGAATAAGGATGCTCTCGTAGCGATAAGTTGCCTTTTGTTTTTCCGTATAAAACGGTAGATGAATGAGTGAACTCTCTAAATCCAGCATGGCCGTGGTACGCTCCCATTCCCGAATGGCCCACGCCATTAAATGGTACCCCCTTTACCATCAAGTGAACACACACTTCGTTTAGACATCCACCGCCATATTGCATGGTCGCAAACATGCGCTTAGCCCATCTTTTATTTCGTGTGAAAATGTATAGTGAAAGTCCATGCTCTCTTCTTGAGATTTCTTCAATCAACTCATCAATCTTGTCATCCTCGTATGGGACGATTGGAAGCAGTGGATTGAATAATTCGTGATTAACAATCTTTTCGTTGGTGGTCACTGGGTAGATGATGGTTGGCTCAAATTTTTGGGTCTCGCGATTACCCTTTCCACCAAAAAGAATTCTATCTTCATATTCTTTTGCTTCTGCTTCGCATTTATCATAAGCTCCTGCTGTAATCAGCTTTGGATACTCTGGATTTGTTAAAGGGTCAATCCCCAAGCTTTTATTAAAGGCTGCTTTCAGCTCTTTTATAAAATCATCAGCAATTTCTTTTGCAACGGCAACCTGATTGATGTTGATGCAAATTTGGCCACTGTTAAGTGCTTTGAAGAATGCAATCTTTCTAGCGGCATCTTTTATATCAGCATCTTTTCTAACTATGCACCAATTTCCATTCTCGCCGCCAAGTTCCAGGGCCACTGGTGTGAGATTCTTGGCAGCCATCTCCATTACATGCACCGCTACCTTTGGAGATCCAGTATAAAAGATTTTATCAAAGCGCTCTTCCAAGCAGAAGTCAGCTACATCATGGCCGCCGTCAATAACTGTAATGTAGTTAGATGGGAAGGTTTCGGCCACCATCTTTTTAAGCAAGGCTGTGCAATGGACACTCTTTGAGCTGGCCTTGATGACAGCAGTATTTCCGCCTGCTATAGCTGGGATTAAAACGCCCAGCGATAGTAAGAATGGAAAATTGAAAGGGCTGATGATTAACGTATTTCCGTAAGGCATTTTATAAACCTTTGTGATAATACTTGGGAAACATGCCAATCCACTAAAATGAGTTTCAGGCCTTGCCCATTTCTTTAAGCCTGCAATAGTTTCATTTATCTCTAAAATGATACTGCCGATATCGCAGAAATAAGCCTCCACATAGTGGCGCCCCAAATCCTTTTCAAGGGCCTCTTCCATTTCCTTTTCATGAGAAATAACCATCGCCTTAAGCTTTTTAAGAGCATCAATGCGATAGCTTAAATCTAAAGTTGTATTGGTTTTAAAGAAAGCACGTTGTGATTCAACAATTGCCTTGATTTCTTCTCTGGAATTCATAGGCCCTCCTCTACATAATAAACTATAGTGAGTAACTCTATATTAGTGATTAATCTGAAATAAATAAACCATTATAGGCATGGTAAGAATACATAACAAAGTAGACAAAATATTTATTGCGCTTGCGTATTCGGCATTTTTTGAATACAAAATGGCAAATTGATTTATTGTTGCAGCACATGGAGCACATGCTGCCAAAAAAGAGACAAGCATAACTGTATCTCCTCCTGAAACAAAAGATTCAACTGGTAATAAGCTCATTATTAAAAGATTGACAAGAGGACATATAATCAAACGCATACATATTACGCCCCAGATTCTATTGTTAGAAAAGATGTTTTGTACTTTCATGCCCCCTAAAACCATTCCAACTATAATCATTGATACCGGACCAACCATATCTGCTAGGGAGGATATCACGGAAGATACAAGTCCTGTAAATTTATAGTCGAAAACTAACATAAATAATCCCACTCCTATAGAGATAATATTTACATTAAGTAATATTTTCTTCCATGGAATGCCATCTTCTTTAGCAAACATTCCTCTTCCATGGGACCATACGAATATATTAAAGACTGCAACAAATGCTGCAGAATAAACAACCCATTCATCACCGAGAACTGATCCGACTATAGGTACTATTAGATTTCCACCATTAGAATATATAATAGATGCTCTTTCTACTTCGGTTGCGTTTGTAAGTCTTCCATATATTTTGGCTATTATAATGCAGACTATATGAATAATGACAGCATTAAATACTGCTAATAATAATCCTTTTATAACATCACCGGTAGCGTCTATTTGAAAGGCATTAATAATTATTGCAGGAGTCATAAGATAGATGCAAAGTTTTGTAACTACCTCTGAGTCTGTCGATTTCAAAATATTGCATCTAACAATTAAAAATCCCAAAATGATAAAAATAAAAAATTCTGCTATTTTCTTCGCAAGTAAGATACTTATCACCTAATAATCCTCCCGTGAGTTCAATATATATTAGTTTATAATATAGTGTTCAAAGAAAAAAGAGGCGACATATTTAAAAAAACCTACCCCATAACAGGGTAGGTCTTCAACTAACTCACATCTCTACTTCTATATGAACAATACTACATGCTGGAATCGTAAATACGATATCATTATTATCAATCTTAATACAATTGAATTCCTTTATGGTAACTACCTCAACGTTGTCAAAATCGTTATAAGCATCCATAGGGCCATGGATTATTTCAGCCTTAACATTCTTAGGCGCAGCATCTATCATGATTCCGTTAATATCATAGTCAACATTTAAAGCTGTGTTTGCGATTGTTATGTGTAGCTTGCCATCTTTTCCAATAGATACGGATTCAGAAAGGTTTGGAATTTGATTCTCATCTTCTACTCCAACTTCAGAAGTCTCCACAAAGCTTTCCACAAGCTGCCCATCCTGATGATGGCTAAACATTTTAAATACCTGATAGGTAGGCGTTTTTACCATCTTATCACCCTCAGTAAGGATCACAGACTGCAATACATTTACCAGCTGAGCTATGTTTGCCATCTTCACTCTGTCGCAGTGTTTGTTGAAAATATTAAGATTGAGAGCAGCCACCATGGCATCGCGCATTGTGTTTTGCTGATATAAAAATCCCGGATTAGTGCCTGGCTCTACATCAAACCATGTGCCCCACTCGTCTACTATGAGGGCTACGTCATGATTTTTATCGTATTTATCCATGATAGCTAAGTGGCGCTCTATCAGCTCGTTCATGTATAAGGTCTTTTTTAAGGTCTCATAGTACTCTTTTTCGGTGAATTTTGTAGCAGCGCCCTTGTGCTCCCATTCTCCAGGTACCGTGTAGTAATGCAATGATAAGCCGTCCATGAAGCCATGATTTGGGCCACAGTTTTCAAAGCATTTCTTCATTACTGTGTCAGTCCATTCATAATCATCTCCATTAGGGCCACAGGCTACCTTAAAAATCTTGTGGTCTGGATTATAGTTTCTGACATAAGTCTGATATCTGCGATACTCATTAGCGTAGTATTCAGGAAGCATATTTCCGCCGCATCCCCAGTTTTCATTACCTACGCCAAAATAATCTACTACCCAGGCTTTCTCATCGCCATTTGCCTTACGTAAATCCGCCATTGGAGATACGCCATCAAAGGTCATGTACTCAACCCACTCGCTCATCTCCTGAACTGTGCCGCTGCCAACATTTCCATTAACATATGGCTTGCATCCTAGCTGTCTACACAATTCCATAAATTCATGTGTGCCAAAGCTATTATCTTCAACTACTCCGCCCCAGTGAGTGTTTATCATCTTTTTTCGCTTTGCCTTGTTGCCGATACCATCCTTCCAATGATATTCGTCTGCAAAGCATCCACCCGGCCATCGAAGCACGGGGATTTTCATTTCTTTTAATGCTTCCACAACATCGGTTCTCATTCCATTTACATTTGGGATATCAGAACCTTTGCCCACATACAATCCCTCATAGATACATCTTCCTAAATGCTCCGAAAAATGTCCTTGTAATTCTGGATTGATATGTCCCATTTTGCGGTTTGGATTTATATATAGTTTTGCCATTCTAATCAATTTCCTTTATTTTATTAGCCTTTAACTCCGCCTAGAGTGATACCTTTTACAAAATACTTTTGTACAAATGGATACATTACGATAATTGGTAAAATACCAACTGTAGCCATTGCCATTCTAACTGAAGCTAAAGGTATAGCGGACAAGCCCGAATTTGCATTTTGTACATTGGAGCTGGATTGTGATAAAAACTGTATATTCTGCATCATTCTGTTTAACAGGTTCTGCACAGAATAAAGCTCCGTTCTTTTTGTTATATAGATGTAACCATTCATCCAGTCATTCCAGTAACCAATACCAGCAAACAACGCAACTGTTGCCATGATAGGCTTTGATAGCGGAATAACTATTTTGAAAAATGTCATTGTCTCAGATGCACCATCAATGTAAGCCGCATCTAAGATTTCACCTGGAATGCTAGAAACAAAGTATGATTTCATAAGCATAATGTTAAAAGCATTCATCAAAAGTCCTGGGAATAGTAATGCCAAAAAAGTGTTTTTCAGATTAAAAATATTCGTATATACCATATATGTTGGAACTAAGCCACCATTAAACAGCATAGAAAAAACTATTGCAAATGTTATCCATTTCCTACCTGGCAAATCCTTGATTGAAATTGCGTATGCAAGCATAGTAGTAATAGCCAGTGACAAAGCTGTTCCAACTGTTGTAAGAACCACTGAAACCCCATATGCTCTAATTACAGAATTACCTGTATTGAAAATATACTCATAGGCATAGGCTGAAAATTTGCTTGGAATGAATTTGTATCCCTCAGCTATCAGCACGTCGTTATCAGTAAAAGAGCTCATTACCATCAAAATCATTGGAAGAATTGCCAATAAGGATAAAATGATTAATACTATGTGAGCAAAAATTTGAAATCTTTTTTCGTCCTTCACTTTTCATTCCTCCTTAGAATAATGCGCTATCAGGATCAATTCGTCTGACTGAGTAGTTAGCTAAAATAATCAGAATAAATCCTACTATGGACTGATATAAACCAGCTGCTGCAGACATTGACATGTCCCCTAGCTCAAGCAGTCCTCGATATACATAAGTGTCAATTGTATTAGTTACAGAAAACAATGCGCCCTGATTCTGTGGAACCTGATAGAAAAGTCCAAAGTCTGAATAGAATATTCTTCCTACTGCAAGCAATGTCATCATAATAACCGTAGGTTTTAATAGCGGAATTGTGATCTTTTTTATCTGCACCCACTTGCTGGCACCATCGATAGCTGCCGATTCGTATATTCCTTTATCAATTCCTAGAATTGTTGAAATATAAATGATTGAATTATAACCAATGACTTTCCATGCATTAACAAAGGTTAGCAAAAACGGCCAGTATTTCTTTTCCATATACCACTGTATAGGTTCTGTCCCAAACAATGGAAGTATTGTGTTGTTGACAAATCCATTGTCATTTGACAAAAAGCCATATACCAGGTAGCTAACAATTACCATTGATACCATATAAGGCAAAAGTATCAGACACTGATATATCTTTTTCATCCTGGATGTCATTTCTGCGATCAATATGGCCACAAAAATGGCAAGTATCGTATTTACGATAATAAACGCCAGATTATAAAGTATAGTATTTCTGGTAATAACAAATGCATCTCTTGTGGCAAAAAGATATTTAAAATTCTTAAATCCCACAAAATCGGATCCGAATATTCCCTTTCTAGCGTTGTACTTTTTAAACGCCAATACCAAGCCTGGTAGTGGCATATAATTGTTTATGAATAGATAAATCAGGCCTGGTAAAGCCATGATGTATATTGGGAAATACCTTTTAAGACGTCTTTTTAGTTTCTTTTTTTCAGCTGGATTCTTAGTCTCTTTACTCATACATTCACCATCTTTTATTTAGTAGAGCCGGCTAAATGTCAGCCGGCTCTTTTCAAACCAATTATTTAATACCGTTCTCTGAAGCCCACTCATCAAGTGCAGCCTGCTTTGCATCCATGTATTCCTGTAAACCTGCTGCATATAATGCATCATTGAGTTCCTTCAAACCTTTTTCAGGCTCAACGAAACCGTACATTACCTGTGCATAGAATTCTTCGTATGCGTTTTTAAGAGCTGTAAACTCTGTTGAGTAATCTGTGTTATCCCAAGTAAATCCAAGAGCCTTTGACTTAACTGCACAATTGTCGTTAAAGTCTGCTGTCTGCTGACCTACATCAAGAGGATCACCTTCCCAAACATGAGCTGCATACTGGTTTGGCATCATCCAAAGTACGTTTGGATAGTACTCTGAGTTGTCAGCATTTACACCGTCAGCCCAGTTAATTGATGTATCAGAATTTACCTTGTACTCTACGCCTTCCTGGCCCCAGCAAACTAAGTTTGCAACCTCTGGGTCAGTGTAAAGTGCTGTAAGTACCTGCATTGCTGCGATTGGGTCCTCTGTAGACTGATTAATGCACCATGGGAATGATGAAACAGCTGATGAAGACATAAATGCTTCGCCGACATCAAAGATTGTCATATCTCTGCCACACTCACCATTAATCTGATTCTGATAAGCTGGCTTGCTTTGTGACATCATTGCCATAAATGAGCCAGACTTAATTCTTGCAGATGCACCTGTTTTGTCGCTCATAGCATCGCCAGAAATGTATCCAGCCTGATTCCATCTATAAGCTCTATCTGCCCACTCTTTAAACAAATCTGATTCGTAAACATTTTCAATCTTAAGGCTGTTAGCAGGATCAAGAAGTGTTCCGAAATAATCACCTCCAACATTATCAACGCAGCTACCCTGTGTAAGGAGATTGTCCTGTGTTGAGAAAACAGTCTTGTCTGGATAAGCCTTATGGATTGCTGCAAAAATCTCATCTACATCATCCCAAGTTGCCTTGTAATATCCCAAGTCATCTGTTTCAAACTTTGAAACGTCATAGCCTGCGCCTTCAAGATATTCTGTACCAACAAGGATTGTAGCTGTCTGGATTGCATAATCCTTAATAGGTGGAACACCATATAAAACGCCGCCAACTCTACATGCATCCAAATAGTCATCTCTAATTAAAGAATTAAGCTCTGCACCATATGTTGCAAGTAAATCGTTTTCTTCAAGATCTAAAGTGTATCCATTGTTTACACATGTCATATATCCAGGGCCACATGTTGAAAACAAATCAACCTGCTCGCCAGATGAAAGCATCAGCTTAATATCATCACTATAAGCAGCCGAATCAATAATAAGAAGTTCAACATCAAGACCTAATGTCTCTCTAGTGTGCTGGCTGATTGCTTCATTAATTCTGTCGATTCCTGCTGGAGCACCTGTCCAGTCAAAGAAAGAAACAACTACCTTCTGGTACTCACCAGTTTCAGCAGCCTTGGCTTTTCTTGCCTCAATAACAGCAGAAGCGGCATCTTCTCCATTTGCCTTTGCTTCCTCAGCTACCTGAGCGCTCTCTGAGGCACTTGCACTGTCAGCATTGCTGCCACAGCCAACCATGGTTGCCATCATTGAAGCACCAAGAGCCAATGATAATAACCGTTTTTTTAATCCCATTTTATTCTCCTCCCAAAAAAATAATAGTTTTTTACACCCCAAATCGGTGTAACGTTTTACCTTATGTTTTTTATTATATTTTCATCAATAATAATAGTCAATTGTATAATATTCCGTTATATTGACCAATATTTTGTTATTTATCACCAAATTTTCACATTTCAAACTAAAACGTTACACGTTCTAACTAAAAAAAGGCTATCCATACTTTCGTATGGATAGCCCAAATCAACTTTGCTATTATCCTATTCTTTGAACAGATTCTCTTTCTATAAGTTTTCCTGCAATGTTAAACTGTAGCTTTTCATTATCAGCTTCTTCGCCACGTTTCTCGCATTTATCTATAATCCATGTAGCGGCTGATGAGCCTAATTCTTCAAGGGCCAAGGTGATTGTTGTTAATGTTGGATATAGGAGCATTGATGCTTCATGGTTATCATAGCCAATAATGGACAGGTCATTGCCTGGTTTTAAATCGTGCTCTAGCAAATACTGATATACACCAGTGGCAATCAAATCTGACAAGCATAAAACAGCGGTGATATCTTTGTCAGCCAACTGCTTCATTCCCTCGTAGCCGCCCTTTTTATTCCAAGTCTTATATACCACTAAAGAAGGATCAAAGAGCATTCCAGCCTCAAACATAGCCCGCTGAATTCCTCTAATTCTATTTACAGTATGGTAGTTTGAATCCTCGCCAGTAATAATACCTATTTTCCTGTGGCCCATATCATGAAGATACTTGTAGGAGGTGTAGCCACCTGCCTCGTCATCAAGCCTAAAACTAGGAATGCTTGAATCTGTAGCACTTGCATAGACCATGACAAAAGGGATATTTTCAGGCTTTTTTTGAATATCAACCATGTGCTCGTACCCTGCAATGTAGATTATGCCATCCACATTGAGAGCTTCCATTTTGTTCATCACAGTACCAAAGGCAGATTGAAACTTGCCATTATCGTTCATCCAGCCATCATTCCATCTGCCAAAAAGACGCATATTTTCTATAACAACGTCATAGCCTTTTTCCTCGGCCTTTTTCATAAGACCTTCGATAATAGGCGCGGTAGAAAACAGTATCAAATCCTCAACAATAACACCGATTGTTTTAGTAGAACTAGCTCTAAGCTTTTTAGCAAGATAGTTTGGCTTATAGCCTGTCTCTTTTACCACGTCCATTATTCTTTGATAGACTTCTGAACTCACTTTGTTTGTTCGTCCATTAAGAACATTGGAGACTGTAGATATAGAAACCCCACATTTCGCCGCTATATCCTTTATGGTAATCGAGTTTTCCATATCTTTTCGAACCATTTATGCCTCTCCCCAATAATTATTTTTAAATTAGATATTTTCATTCTATCATAAAGAACCGAAAAGTAAAACGTTTTTCCTAATTAGTTCTGCTCTGATTTTGCAAGTATAAGTTTTTCAAGGTATGCGATTCTAGCACAAACTGTAAATACATCAGCTGCCTGCTTAGCCAAATCTACGAATTCACGGAGTGTCTTTAGTCTACTCATTTGCTCCCCCTCCTCTACATAATTAACTATAATGAGTATAACATAGACTGATATGATAAAATTTTAATATTTGCCTTATTTGGACATTTTTAATATTATGAGTATATATCTAGTGGAGGGATTATATTATGAATCCGATAGGAATAATTTTCGCTTATTCAATATTTTTCTTTATACCAGTATTAATAATAACTGGGATTCTTCATTTTGCATGGAAATTTACAGAGTTAAAATTCTTCTTATGGGTCAAGCGAATAATATTTTGGCCTTGTTTTCTTATATTTTTATTAGGCTTTGGATTTAGCGGATTCTATATTGCCAAGGATATAGTTACAAAAATCCCTTATCGAGAGCATGTTTCCGGCGATGAAATAACATTATCATTTAAAGCCTCTATGTCTGGAGGGCAATATTACGATTATTTCATTTCTCAAGATGACTTGGTTTTAGAGGAAATAGAACATTTTTCTTTCGGGCTTTCTCTAAATGAAATAAGTGGTGTAAAACTAAGAGCGCTAAAGCCAGGAAAGGCTGTGGTTGTATTAACTTATGGCTATGCGGGAGACGGTGCTTTATCACGGGTTTATATATATGATGTAAACGTTGATGATTCAATGGATATCAGCTATGAAAAACAAGAAATTTATATTAATTGGGATGATCGTAAAGAAACAGTTGAAAATATAAGACAAATGTTAATTGATGATTACGGCTGTACACCTGAAGAAATCGAAATTATTCATACTGATTAATTATAAATAAAAAAGGACTCTGATTACTCAGAGTCCTCTGCTACATCAAGCACTTTTCTTGTTTTTATCTCAACACCATTTTCAATCCTGGTTGTCTCCAAATACCTGATACCATTAATCACTACAACTTCTACTGTAGTTTCATCCTCTGAATTAGAGGAACCAGATGAACCAGAAGCTCCGTTTTCTGTAGAGGCTCCTTGATTCTCTTCAACTGCCGCTGTTTCAGTAGCAGATACTTCGCTTACCCCTCTAGCTTTCTGAACCAGATTTGCCACAACATCACTCATATTTTCCACAGTAGGAACGCCAAGCGCAACAGCACCATCATTCATAGCTGTAGCAAGAGTGCTCATATTTTCTTCATCAGATAAATCTTCCATGGACAAGCCTAACCTATCCATAGTCATTTGGATACTATCCGCATTTGCTCTAAATGCCTGGCTTAGATCTACCATCCTTCCATCTGCCCCATAATTTGAACTAGGCATTGCAGCCTCAGCATTATTTACACTAGGGATGTAGGCATCCTTATCAGATACACTTGTGTCCGTATTAAGATTTTGGGTTACATCTGGTTGCGTTGGAAGTTGAACCATTCCAAGCGATGAAATTCTGTCTAGATAACTTTGAAGATTAATTGCCATAGTATTGCCTTTCTGGATTTACCTCAAGCCTTCCGTGGCAACTCAACTGTTGAATCCTTCAACAATCACCTTATTAAATTATAAAACCTCAGATTTCAGTTTGCAATATTGCCTGATTGAACTAGCAGCCTTTTTTGCCTGCTATATGATCCTCGATAGAACAAGAAGATGTACCATCGTATTCAACAAGTCCGGCATCTGCTGGATTAAGGCTGATTCTTCCATCCTCAAATACAAAGCATGGAATTCCTATATCTCCAATTTCCTTTGAATGGTCAAACTCAGGTCTGTTATCTCTCATATCCATAAACTCATGCATATTTTGAACATGCTGACCTATATCTATATATTTATACTGATCTTCCTTTTCCTGAATCTGTGGCTGCAAAAAGTCACAGTAAGGGCATGTGTGCATTCCGTATATCTTAATCATAGTATGTCCTCCTATTTAAAAAATTTATAAATGCATTATACACTTAATTGGGTAAAATAAAAAATGCATCATACATTCTACAGTTTATTTTGAACTTAATGCTATTATCACTGTATAAAAATATTTTCAAATTTGACCTCATACAGTTTTTTTCTCTATAATTATAAAAATCACTGTACTATCAGCTATTGGACCGCTATTAAAAGCTAAAAAATCTATCTAATATCGCTAAAACAGAAGTTATCTAATACATTTATACAGTTATTATCGCATCATCATTAAGAATAACTGTATCTACACATTTCCTATTACAGTGATTTTTTCACTTATTCCCATAAACACTGTATATACAGAATTCTGGCTGAAATAGAAAGAGACTTCTGCCGTTTCCGACAGAAGTCTCCTTAACTAAATTGTGCCGTCAGTGTCGGCACAATTCAATCTTTATTTCTCTGATATCTTATTCCACTCATAAGGGGTGTTCTGATATACGTAATAACACAGTCGTGAGCGCCTCAAAGCTTGTAAAATCAACATTTTTCAACAGTTCATTTTACCCTGACACCTTTTTGACACCATTTTTAAGGTGCAACTTTTTGTGGTTTGACACCAATTAATCAATGCTCTTTATATTTCTAATATATAGCATTTCACGATAGTTTTTCGGAAATCCAATTAATTCCATATCTATTGAATTACCATATTTCTTTATTATGCGATTAAGTTTATCTCTAAATTGCTTTCTATCTTCGTCTGTAGGCAAACGTTTAATCAGCATTAATACATATGCAAACAATGTATTATTTTTAACCTCTGGGTGTGCACGCAAAAAGCTCTTGTTAAATCTTATAGGTGGATTAAATACTGAATTATATAATCTAACACCATGTGAGCATTTATTCCTAAGAACAGATAATGCATGAAGATGATTTTCCAAAGTTGAAGCACTTATTCCAATCTTATCTGCAATCTTTTCCTTATCTGAAATATATAAAGCATGATAAAACATTGAAACACTTGAACAAGTCATTAACTCCATCATAACCCATATAGGCATTTTATCCTGATATTTCTTCTGATGGTGTTTTACAATCGCGCTATCCCTATAATACATTTTTTCTTTTGAAAAATTTTGAAGAGTTTTAGCTATACCATCTTTATCAAAGTAATTATTCACGTCATAATGTTGATTATATGGTGGCTTAACACATTTTATATCTGCAAATCCATTACCGATTAAATTCTTATAAAAGAATTCTGCCTTTTCTATATATAGACGCATCAAACAACGAACTTCTTCATCAAAATGATAAATATTATATATGTCTTCGAACTTTATTCCTGGTTTTAGTTCACTACTATTAGCATTAATACGATATTGTAATGTATAACCAGTCAATCTATAATAACTAATTCTTTGAAGAACATTTCTTGCAAATGTATCATCTTCTACAATCACACCATGTTCCTGAAATTTTTGAAGTTGTTCATCAATAGAATATGGTTTCTTCAAATCCATAACACTCTCTCCTAAAAGTAAAAAAGCCAAGCTCAACGCTCGGCTTGGTCCCAAGTGTTATTCGCACCTGGCAACTCTGTTAACATAATTATAACAAATATATTCTCATTTTCAAGTACATATAAAGTGCTTTAAAAAGTACATAGTAAGCACTAATTTAAGTCATTTCTACACAACAATATCTTACCACATCTGCACCTCAATTTGTGTCAATTATATTAGCACTTAACCATAAACATACTTCATTCCATAATGCTTAGCTTCACGGCTGTCATTCACAAACATAAACCTCAACAAGTTTTATACCTCCAGAAACTACATGACGACCTCACTTAACACCCTTGTTCCCTCAGTAATAAAATCCATTTGTGTACCTTGTCCGAACTCTCACCATCATCCTCGTACCTTCATCCGGATGCAGTCAGCCTCCGGATTTTCCTTTCCTAAAATATTGTTTCTAGTTCCTCTCATGCCAAAAATCTTACGCCTGATTTTGGACATAATAATAGACCAGTACTGGGCGTCCCCAGGGTACTGGCCTAGTAGGCTTGGTTAGCTATTATATTTTTTGTAATCGAAATTCTCCGCTAGAATTTTCCTCCAATAAAGATTTTCTTCATCTGTTAATTCTGAGAAATCTGTCATAAATCTTTTTGTACCATATATTTCTTCTGCTTCTTCTGTAAGATATACAGTAAGCCACGCATTAAGTCTTACTGGATCAAAATCTAAAAAATCATCTGCTGTAAAAACAACTTGCTGCTTTTTCTTTCGGCTCTTCTTTATATAGTGAAGATCACCATCAACAAATCCAAAAGTAATCTCTTTTAATGGCTTAAAGAACTTACTATCAGCTTTTATTAACTCTTTAAGCTTTATGCCAACCTCTTTTTCTACATCTTTCCAGCCCATGTCGGCACTGCATATTTCATAAGGATTATCTCGACCAATAACAAATTCGTCATCGTCAAAACTAGCTTCAATAGTATAGCTAGCTTCATCCTCATAAATATTAAATAACAGAGATTGATAGTCCGTAATATTTAGTTTCTTAATCTCTAAAAATAAATCTTCAATCATATAATGTCCCTCTCTTAAAGCAGATTAATTATACCGCAATTACGAACCTAATCGTGCATTATTTAGCATTTTTTATCACAACCCAACGAAAGATAGCGGGCTGCCAGACTTGCTGCGATAAAAAAATGAAGATTTGCGCTAGATTTTATCACATGAAGTCTCGGAAGCCGCACGCTGTCGTTGGTTTGTGATAAAAATATGAGAATTTCAACGAATTTTTATCACAAGAAAGCCCGGAACCCCCTTGTCTTCGTTTACTTGTGATAAATCCTAAGTCAAATCAGCCAAAATTTATCACAGCCCAACGAGAGTTAGCCGGCTGACAGGCTTCTTGTGATAAAACAAAAGTGCCAAGACCAAAAGGCCGCGGCACTTAAATCAATTCAATCTTTATTTCTCACTAATCTTATTCCACTCATAAGGTGTGTTCTGATATACGTAATAATTGAGCCAGTTCGAATACAAGATATTCCCGTGGCTTCGCCACTGAAGCAGTGGCTTCTGCTCTGGGTCGTCGTCTGGGTAGTAATTTTCAGGCATTGCGATTTCAAGGCCCTTGCCCCTGTCGCGCTTGTATTCGCTGTCCAGTGTGTAGCGGTCGTACTCTGGGTGGCCCATCACAAAGATGTTGCTTCCATCCTTAGACATACACAGGAATACCCCGGCTTCCTCGCCCTTTGCACACACTACCAAATCCTCGCAAGCTTCGATGTCCTCGGTGCGCACGCCTGTGTGGCGGCTGTGTGGTGCATAGAAAACATCAT
>JAEEGH010008432.1_pt1 | contig 24374 bp, 21 predicted proteins | sample 9134181 | NCBI WGS metagenome assembly JAEEGH01 (sample SAMN16246544, study PRJNA631951) | gut metagenome | biome: gut microbiome; feature: rumen; material: DP-attached | host: Bos | place: Iran: Karaj | collected 2018-10
AGTTGCCTAAAACTGTCTCGTCATAGACACTCATATTTGCGCCTGCAGGATCACCATCATCACTTAATTCGATAGCATTGCCAATTGGGCGGCCCCAATATCTTGCGCCACCATCGGATTCATAAACTAAACCCGCTTTAGATTCTTGAGTCAAAGAATCAACACCAAATGTTAATGTGGTTAGTCCACAGCGGCGACATTGATAAACACGAGCGTCCGCTGTACCAAGTGTTGGATCTTGATGGTCTAATAAGAAGAAATCATGGCCATAAGCGGCAACGGTGACTCTAGTTTGCGCGCCACAATTTTTACATGTGGCATAGCCAACACCACCAGTTTCGCACGTTGCTTCATTTTCCCAAACTACGTTATTCATATCGTAATTATGGCCAGCGGCATTCATCGCTCTTTGCTCAAGCGTGTTACATCTAGCACAGTAACGACGCATAACGCCGTTTTGTGTGCATGTTGGAACGGAAACCACTTCCCAATCATTCCAATCATGGCCTAAAGCGGCGACAGTTTGAGTTTGCGCTACATCACAAACTGTGCAGCGGCGTTCTTGATAGCCACTTTCTGTACATGTAGCAGCAACTACGGTTGTCCACTCACTCCATGTGTGTTGGTGAGCGGCTGAACTATTATTAGAACTAGAAGAACGGCTGCTAGAAGATCTGCTAGAAGATCTGCTAGAAGATTTACTAGAAGATTTATTTGATGAGGTTGAAATAGGAAAACCATAAGAATCATAATTGTCTTCTACTTCCGATGCTTCTTCAGAAGATCTCTTTCTTGGACCGTTAAAGTTTAAATTGCTTAACATATCACAAGAAGTTAAGACAAAAGATGCGATGAGTGGGAGTAAAAACAAAAGACGATTCTTTTTCATAATCAAACCTCCATTTAATTCTCTTTCAGTTTATATGTATACGCTTATTTATTCAAGCGCACACGGAAATTCTAAAAGCATCAAAAAACCTTACCAAATGGTAAGGATTTGAGACTAGTTAGTTATTTCTTAAACATCTTCTTAAATTTAGCGAACAATGATTCGTCTTTTTTGCCGTTATCACGGTATTGAGTAAGAAGGTCTTTTTGTTGCTTATTTAAGTTAGTTGGCATCTTGATATCTAAATGGACATATTGATCGCCTGGACGACCACTTCTTAAATCTTTAACACCTTGTCCGCGCATTCTGAAGATTTGACCAGGTTGCGTGCCCGCTGGAATGTTAAGAGTGGCTTCTCCATAAACAGTTGGGACATCAACACTTGTACCTAAGATAGCATCGACAAAGTCGATTGGGACTGTTAAGTGGATATCATTACCGTCTCTTTTGAAATATTGATGTGGCTTGACGTTGATTTCGACGAATAAGTCACCATTAGGGCCGCCGTTAACGCCTCTTTCACCCATGCCTTGGACACGGATTTGTTGACCGTTATTAATACCAGCGATAATGTGAACTTTAATATTTTTCTTAACTCTGTTATAGCCTTTGCCGCCACAAGATGGGCAGTTCGCGGTCACAATCTTACCGCGCCCATTACATCTCGGACATGTTTCTTGTTGTTCGACCATGCCAAAGAGACTACGTCTTTGGACTCTGACATATCCTTGACCACCGCATTGTGGACAAACTTTGATATCGCTTGGTGTTTTTGCGCCTGTTCCTTGACAAGCAGCGCACGGTTCATCAACTGTTAATGGTATTTCGATATCACGGCCTAAGATGGTGTCCATGAAGTCGACTTTCACACGAATAATCGCATCATTTCCTCTTCTTGGTCCGTTATTAGCTCTTTGACGACGACCTCCTCCAAAGAATTGCGAGAAGATATCGTTTAAGTCCATGTCTTGACCAAAACCGAAACCACCTTCGAATGGATTGCTTCCTGGTTGGCCAGCCCCTTGCTCGAAAGCGGCAAAGCCGAATTGGTCATAAGCACTGCGTTTTTGATCATCATAAAGGATGTCATAAGCTTCTTGTACTTCTTTGAACTTATCAGCGTTACCAGTTTCATGATTATCAGGATGATATTTCTTTGCTAGTTTACGATAAGCGCTTTTGATTTCATCTTTAGAGGCACCTTTTTTGATGCCTAATACTTCGTAAAGATCTCTTTTCTCTGCCATGATATCCCTTTCTATTCACCAAAGCATGCAGGAGAACCCCGCATGCTGGTGAATGCATTGTTAATGTTGTAATAAATTTAATTAGTTTTTCTTTGTGAAGTCAGCGTCGACAACATCGTCTGGATTGCTACCAGCGGTATTTTGATCAGCTTGGCCATTTGGTTGAGCACCAGCGTTAGCTTGTTGTTGTTGCATGAAGGCGGCGGCTTGTTCGAGTTCGTTGATACGTTTTCTTAATGTTTCCATATCGTTGTTGTCTAAAGCGGTCTTTAATTCATCACGTAATTTTTGTGTTTGTTCTTTTTGTTGGGCATCCATGCTATCGCCTTTTTCTTGCATAGCAATATCAATGTCGTTAATCATGGATTCCGCTTTATTCTTGAGTTCGATGTCTTCTTTACGTTTGGCATCTTCTTCAGCGTGTTCTTCGGCTTCTCTGACCATTCTATCGATATCTTCTTTAGAAAGACCATTGCTGCCAGAAATTGTGATGTTTTGTTCTTTTTGTGTATCTAAGTCTTTAGCGGAGACTTTAACGATACCGTTAACGTCGATAGAGAATGTGACTTCAATACGTGGTTCACCACGTCTGGCTGGTTTAATACCATTGAGTTGGAAGTGACCTAATAACTTGTTATCATGGGCCATTTGTCTTTCGCCTTGATAAACCATGATGTCAACGGCTGGTTGATTATCCGCAGCAGTTGAGAAGATTTGGCTCTTAGTTGTTGGAATGGTTGTGTTTCTAGTGATTAATGGAGTCATGACACCACCTAAGGTTTCAATACCTAAGGTTAATGGAGTAACGTCAAGTAAGACGACGTCTTTGACGTCACCAGAGACGACACCACCTTGATAAGCCGCACCGATAGAGACAGCTTCATCTGGGTTAACGGATAAGTTTGGTTTCTTACCGGTTAATTGAGCGACGAGTTCTTGGACAGCTGGCATACGGATGGAACCACCAATTAATAAGACTTGGTTGAGTTCGTTAGCGGTCATATGAGCATCGGCTAAAGCACGTCTAACTGGTTCTTCACATCTCTTTAAGAGATGTCTTGTTAAGTCTTGGAATTTAGCTCTAGTTAAAGTTGTTTCGAAGTTAACTGGACCAGCGCTTGTCATGCTAATGAATGGTAAGCTGATGATTGTTTCCATAGAAGCAGAGAGTTCAATCTTGGCTTTTTCAGCGGCTTCTCTAATTCTTTGTAAGGAACCTTTATCAGTGATATCAACGTTATTTTGAATCTTGATTTGGGCTTTGATCCAATCAGCAACGACTTGATCCCAGTCATCACCACCGAGGTGGTTATCACCAGCGGTACTAACGACTTCAAATGTGCCATCACCGATATCAAGGATAGAGACATCGAATGTACCACCACCTAAGTCGAAGACTAAGATCTTTTCAGATTTATCGTTTTCTAAGCCATAAGCTAAGGCCGCGGCTGTTGGTTCGTTGATGATTCTAACGACATCAAGACCAGCGATTTGACCAGCGTCTTTAGTGGCTTGTCTTTGGGCATCGTTGAAGTAAGCTGGAACGGTGATGACCGCTTTTTGGACGGATTGACCTAAGTGGGCTTCAGCATACTTTTTCATGTAAGCAAGGATCTTCGCGGAGATTTCTTGTGGGGTGAATGTTTTGTTCACACACTTGATGTTAACTTTTTCCGCGGTACCCATAATTCTTTTAATAGAACTGACTGTATCTGGATTGGTCACCGCTTGTCTTTTAGCGGCGTTACCGACAATTTCTTCACCATTCGCTTTAAAAGCGACGACAGAAGGAGTTGTCATTGTGCCTTCTGGATTTGGAATAACTTTGACTGTGCCATCAGCTTGAAGATAACTGACGACTGAGTTTGTGGTACCTAAGTCGATACCTAAGATAATTTCTTTTGCCATAATTTATTTCCTCCTTATTAAGCATCTGCTTTGACGCTTTCCTTTGGTTCTTCTTCTTTTTTATTTTTGCTAACTGATACTTGCGCTGGTCTAATGAGTCGACCATGTAATTCATATCCTTTAGCGTAGACCTTTGTGACAAGGTTTTCTTCGCCTTCTTGGACGGTGATATCAACAGCGTTCATACTTTTATCTGAGAATTTATCACCGACATTTGGTGCGATTTCTTTAACACCTTCATTTTCAAGAACACTTACTAAGTTACGATAGACGAATTGGAATCCCACTAAGTAGTTTTTGAGTTCTTGACTTGTTGGTTCATTAGCTAATGCCATATGGAAGCTATCTAACACTGGAAGTAAGTCTTCAATGAATCCCATCGCACGATATTTGATGATATCGCTATGCTCTTTTTCTAAAGATTTTCTTAAGTTTTGCGTATCGGCATAAGCGCGATAATATTCATTTTTCCAGTGCTCGGTATCATTCTTTAGCTTTGCTATTTGTTCTTCGAGTTCTTGGATTTTCTTTTGTTCTTTACTCTTTTTCTCTTTTAATTCTTCTTTTGTTTCTTTGTCTTTAGGCATCACCTTTACCTCCTTTGTTTTCTCCGTTAAAGTATTCGGATAAGGTTTCAGCGATATACTCTAATGCTGATAATGCTTGATCGTAGTCGATTCTAGTTGGGCCAAGTAATGTAATGGCTCTATTACCTTCATCACCGAGATCAATTTTAGCGGTCACCATCGAGACATCTGGGTTACCTTCGATATCGCCGATACGAATGATTCGGCCATCTTTTTCCTCTTTGATGTCTTTTTTGACTTCTTTAAGCAAGGATTGGTCGCTTAATAATTTGAAGACTTTTTCTAAGGCTTGCGCGTCGTTTTTGTATTCTTCCCTAGAGAAGAGTTCGTCTCTACCATAGAGGCTTAAACGGTCACTAGCAAATCTCACGAATGTTTCAAGCAAAGCTTGGTAGACAAGGTCATGATCAACGATGTAATCATTTAAGATTGGTTTTAAGGCTTCGGTCTTCTCGACGAGATTAACGATTGGCGTACCTTTTAATCTTTCGTTTAATAAGGAGACACAACTGACCACTTCTTCGGCGTTGATCTTATCTGGAACGATGAAGGTTTTGTTTTCAACGTAGCCTTTATCGGTAACGAAGATAGCGGTAATTGTTTTATCGGATATTTGCACCATTTGAATGGACGCTAATTTTTCTTCTTTTTCATCTGGGCCCATGACGACTGTGACAAGATTTGTCATATGAGATAGAATCTCACAACTTTCTTTAATCACTTCTTCGATGGATTTCACTTTTTGTTCAAGGACCACTTGAATGCTATTTTTAAGTTCTTCGTTAACATTGCGATCTCTTAAGTTTTCACAGTAATAACGATAACCAGCGGCACTTGGAACACGACCACTAGAAGAGTGTGTCTTTTCAATTAAGCCCATTTTTTCTAATGCATACATCTCATTTCTGATTGTCGCTGAGGAATATGGGAGCTTATATTCTTCGATGAGTGTTTGGCTACCAACTGGTTGAGCTTTCTTGATGAAATATTCAACGATATATTTAAGGATTGTATCACTACGATTTAGCGCCATGGTTGTTCTCCTTTTTAGCACTCTACATCTTTTTGTGCTAATTACATTTTACGAATTTTGTTAGCACTGTCAAGCAATATCTGCTAAAAATTAATATTTATTATAATAAGGATATATAAAAAGGACCTCGAATGGGTCCTAATCACTAACAAAAATCTGTTTGAAAGCTAAATCAATTTTAGAATAATTTGATCTAAAACCATCATTCCGTTATATGTTGGAACGAGTTTCTCATCGGTTAGAATGAGAAGACCTTCATCGAGACATTCTTGAATCTCTTTTTGTTTGTCTTTGAATAAATCGACACCGTATTCTTCTTTGACTACTTTTAAAGAGAGACCCTCGATTGTTCGTAGATTCAGCATCACTTGATAAGTGAATTTGTCTCTAATTGAGACATTTTCCTTTTCGAAAACGAATACACGGTTCAAGTATTGAGACAAGTTGACAGTGTTTTTATATCTTGTCTCAGCGATATATCCAGAGGCACCTAAGCCCACGCCATAGTATTGTTCGTTACGCCAATAGGTAAGGTTGTGCTCGCTTTGGAAACCTGGTTTTGCCCAGTTAGATACTTCGTAATGGATGAAACCACAATTAGTTAATACTTCTTCCACGATATCGTAATATGCTCTTAAGAGGTCGCCTTCTGGTTCTTTAAAGCCTTTATTAAACAAAGCAGTATGTGGATTAACAGTTAAGCCATAGCAAGAAACGTGTTTTACATCTAAAGATAGAATGTTATGGAGGTCTTCTTTTAGAATCTTCTCGCTTGAATGAGGTAATCCAAGAATTAAATCAACATTGATGTTATCGATGCCAACCTCTTTGAGGTTCTTAATCGCAGCTTTGACTTGCTCAAAACTATGATCGCGATTGACTGCTTTTAAGATAGCGTCGTTTGTGGTCTGCACGCCAAGAGAGACGCGGTTAACACCATGCTCTTTGAGCGTTTTTATCTTTTCTAAGGATAATGATTCAGGATTTGCTTCAAATGTGTACTCTTTAACACCTTCTCGATAAGGGTCAATAATCTTAAGCAACTCTAAAAACAAATCATCTTCTAAAGCGGTTGGTGTGCCACCACCAACATAGATGGTTTTGAGTTTTCCGATGTTGTAACTTGCTAGTTCGTCTTTTAAAGCTTTTAAATAATCAACGGCGAAATTACGAAAATACTGCAACTTCGTAAAGTCACAGTAATCGCAAATCTTGTTACAAAATGGAATATGTATGTAGAGGGAATGAATATTATTCATCTTCCTTGTAGTTGCTAATTTCTTTAGCGACTTCTTCGTCTTCCACGTCTTGGAGGACACGTTTCATTTCGTCTTGTAAGATTTCTTCTTCGGATGGTTTTTCTTCTTTAAGTTTTGGGCGAATTGTACGATAAATAACAAACGCTACTAAAGCGACAACCGCTGTGACACCTAAGACGATGAGGAATATAATTACAGGATTCATACTTTTCTCCTCCTATTCTCTTTCAACAGGAATATAAACATATTTATTTTTAATCTTTTCTTTGCGGTAGTAAAGAAGTTCCGCTAAATGATCCATTGATGTTCTCGCTGTTTCATAGGCGCACCTTAAGGATTTCTTGTATTGGGCAATTGTATACTTTTTACCTTTGGTACAGTGTCTAGCATAGAACTTAGCTTCGCCTTTTTTGAGTTCAGGATCTCTTTCTAAGAGGTCTTGTTCTAAAAGAACAGCTTGCTTTTCATCTAAGGCCACTGGAATATAAGCAACCGCTAATTCTTCCTGAATATAGGTCACTTTGACAGTCTTTTTCTTTGGTTGTTCAACAACTTGTTGTTCTTCTGACTCTCCTTCTGGTTCTTCTTGCTTTGGAGCCACTGGTTCCGCTACTCTTGCTGGAGCAGGTTTAACTGGTTCTGGTTCTTCACTAGCAGCGAACAAGTCAATTGTTTCCACTCTTGGTTGCTTAACTGGCTCTGGTTCTGGGATTGGGACTTCTTGTGGTTTTTCGTCCACTTGGTAGAAATCTTCTCTGAGTTCTTCGACTTTACTTTTAGTAATGTCATCTAAGAAACCATCACAGTATTGACCTAAATACTTGAAGACATAGTTCACAAAGTATGTGATATCGGCAGTCTTTTGAACTTCAACATAGACACGAGCAGCTTCTTCGCTTGGTAAGAGAAGGAGCTTTTCAAGTGGTAAGTCCACGACTGTTTCACCAAATGCATCATGGGCTAAGATGGCTTTTGTCATTAAAACCGCGACTTCTTCGGAGTATTTGGAGAATGGTTTAACATAGTTAATGTAGAAATAAGTAATGATAGCTTTTAAAGAAGCAGATAATGTACTACTAGAAATGAAGGTGAATAAGTAGCCCATCATAGGCTCAATGAGGTTAACTGGTGCGGATGTGTAAACACGATCAATTAAGACTCTGTTTTCTGGATTTCTGTCTTCGCTAACGCGATAGAAGTCCACAAGTTCTTCCATGCCAACGAGTTTAGCGTATAAGCCAGCGAGGAAATCTTCATCGATTGGATTAACATAAGAACGTTTAATATAGCTCAAGGCTTTTAAATAATTAACTAAGAGCATGTTATTAGGAATCGCGCTAATCACTTCGTGACGGATGACGCTATCATAGAAATCTTCACCAACACCTAATTGTTCAGACTCGTTTAAAATCTTTAAGATTTGTCTATTGAACTTAAGGTTAATAGTGCGATATTGTTTGCTACTTGGATTGATCATGCCGTATTCACGATTAGCTCTAATGAGCTTCATTTCGATGTTGTTGACCAAACTATTGATTGCTGGGCAGCCACAGAACACGAGCATGTTCTTTTCGATTGTACGAACTGTTAAATAATGATAAAAGTGAGAACGATACGCTAAGATATTGGACCAAAATGTATCAGCAGAAAGGACTCTTAATTCCTTAGCAACTTCATTTTTGGTAGCGTATTTGTCTTCAGTAAAACGCATTGCGAGATCATTGCCTGCCATAAAAAACACCTTCTTTCTATGTTAATCATAACTGAAGGTGATTTTATTTACAATAATTATTTCTAAAAAACTACTAATTTTAAACTAATTGTCTTCTTCTTCATCGATGGAAAGAATGGACATAAATGCTTCTTGTGGCACCTCAACAGAGCCTACTTTCTTCATTCTCTTCTTGCCTTCTTTTTGCTTTTCGAGGAGTTTCTTCTTTCTGGAGATATCACCACCATAGCACTTCGCTAAGACGTCTTTTCTAACGGCTTTAACATCGCATCTAGCAATGACTTTACCACCGATAGCGGCTTGGATTGGAATCTCGAATTGTTGACGCGGAATAACTTGTTTGATCTTACGAATAATGCCTAAACCGCGATGATAACCATCTGGGCGATAAATAATACTACTGAGCGCGTCCACGACTGTGCCATTGAGTAAGATATCTAGTTTAACTAGATCTGCACGTTTATAATCCGAGAATTCATAGTCAAATGACGCATAGCCTTTTGTGTAGCTCTTAAGCTTATCAAAGAAGTTATAAACAATCTCTGAAAGAGGGAGTTCATAGGTTAAAATCATTCTCGTATCATCGAAGTAATCGAGATTCTCATAAATGCCTCTTCTTTCACGGCATAATTCCATGATCGGACCGATATATTCCTTCGGTGTCATGATATTAGCCTTAATATAAGGCTCTTCAATGAAAGCGACCTTACTAGCGTCAGGCATTTTACTTGGGTTATCAAGGTTGATAACTTCCCCGTCTGTCATATGTACTTTATAAATGACGCTAGGCGCGGTAAGGATGAGGTCGAGATTATATTCTCTTTCGAGTCTTTCTTGCACTACGTCCATATGTAAAAGGCCTAAGAAACCACATCTAAAGCCAAAGCCCAAGGCTTGGCTTGTTTCAGCGACGAATTGTAAGGAAGCATCATTTAATGTGAGCTTTTCTAAAGCATCTTTTAAGTCTTGATAATCATCACTTTCCACTGGATAAAGACCGCAATACACCATTGGGTTCATAATACGATAACCTGGTAAGGCTTCTGGGGTTGGATTGTCCACCAAAGTGACGGTATCACCAGGACGGACATCTTTGATGTCTTTAATTTGTGCGGCAATGTAACCGACTTGACCAGCGGTCAACGAATCAGTCTTGATTTCTTTAGGAATTCTAATACCAAGTTCGATGATTTGATATTCTTTTCCTGCTTGCATGAGGCGAATCTTATCGCCAACTTTAACGGAACCATCTTTGATGCGCACTAAAACGATGACACCACGGTATGGATCATAATAACTATCAAAGATAAGAGCCTTTAAAGGAGCATTAACGTCACCGCTTGGGGCAGGTACGCCTTTCACTATGGCTTCTAATAATTCGTGCACGCCTTGGCCTGTTTTAGCACTGACTTCCACGGCTTCATCACAAGGAATGCCGATTTTCTTTTCGATTTCTTCCTTAGCCATATTGATGTTAGCGGAAGGTAAATCAACTTTGTTGATAACTGGTAAGATCTCTAAATCGTTATCGACGGCTAAATAGGCGTTAGCGAGTGTTTGCGCTTCTACGCCTTGGGTAGCGTCCACAACGAGTAATGCGCCTTCACACGCAGCGAGCGAACGTGAAACTTCATATGTGAAGTCGACGTGTCCGGGAGTGTCGATGAGATTGAAGACATAGTCTTCTCCATCATCAGCATGATAACCAAGTGTGACGGCATTTAATTTAATGGTAATGCCTCTTTCCCTTTCTAAGTCCATGGAGTCAAGGATTTGATCCTTCATCTCTCTGGCCTCAATCGCTCCAGTCAATTCTAAAATACGGTCCGCTAAAGTAGACTTGCCGTGATCGATATGAGCGATAATAGAAAAATTTCTAATTTTTTTCTGGGAAAAATCCATGTTTTTATAACATTGCTAATAATAATTGTGCTGATTCGGAAATAGCTTCACTGCTACTTGATGATGAACTGGCCTCAGATTGTGCATGAGAAACAACTGGAATCATGACAAACGCTAAGACTGCTAAGCAAATCGCCACAATAGCGACAACCATAATGGCAATGGAATACCATTTTTTGCCATCAATTTTCATCAACGGAATGACAAAACCAAGAGTTAAACCACCAGAAACTAAAATGGCAACACCAAGAATTAATGAATAGGCAATAAAGATAATTAATCCAAAGACAACGCCTAAAGCTTCTCCTAAGTTATCTGGATTGGTGAAAAATAGAGAATAAACACCATAAGAGAGATAGAGATGTAAGAAGGAGAGAAGGGATGCAACTGTGACAAAGACACAGGATAAGATTAGAAATGTTTTAGCCTTCTTGTTCATTATTATTTTCCTCACTTTCTTCTTTAGAAGAATCTTCTTTTTGTTCTTCTTCCAAAGCTTGTTCTGATTGTATTTTTTCTTGTTCAACAGCATCGATGATACCTGGAACAGGATATTTGAAATGGTAGAATGCTTCAAACGTGTAGCATAAACCTAGATACGCTAGTATACTAGCGATGCCGAATCTATATAGTTCTGGATCTGTGGATTGAGTAATTAAGCAATACAAGTCGAAAGCGATAAGATAAATTCCAGCGGGTGCATGGATGATTTTATCAATCATGGCAATCTTCTTTTGTCTTTTCTTATCGAATAGAGCCCAAATAAGATCCACGACAATCCAAGTACCACCAAAGATGGTTACCCAGTTAAAAATCCTAACGCGTGTTCCGTTATATTGAATTACATTCAAAAACCTTAAAGTTGCTAAAACTAGAAAGAGAACGGCAAATATTAATATCTCACCACTGTAGATGAGTTTTGCTTTTGTAGCAAAGTCCATTTTCTTTTTCATAAACCTTATATTAGCATTAAAGAATTATTCTTTAAAGAAATCTTTACAAATATCACTGACCTCAGCTGGGGTAAAAGCTACCTCATAATCGCGCCACTCGGCCTTGAATAAATCGCGGTATTCATTATTTAAGTAGCGTTCATCAATGAGCAAAACCGCGCCTTTATCGTTTTCACTACGAATGACACGCCCAAGCGCTTGCATAATTTTATTCATGCCTGGGTTTAAATACGCATAGTCATGCCCAGAATATTCTTTGTTATCGTAATACTCGGCGATTTGATCGCTGATGAAGTTAATGCGTGGCATGCCAATGCCAACAATGACTGCGCCTATGAGGCGGTCACTGACTAAGTCAATACCTTCGCCAAAGGCACCACCCACCACCACAAAACCTAAAGCGGTTTTTTCTGGGCTTGGTTGGAAGTTGGTCAAGAACGCTTCTCTGTCTTCATCGCTCATCTCGCGATCTTGTTTAAAGATATCAGCGTCTTCAATATCAATATATGGCATTAAGTTATTAAGATATTCATAACTTGGTAAGAAGACGAAATAATTGCCAACTTTGTTTTTAACAAAGCTTTTAATATAATCAGCGACTTTTTGATAGGAAGTTTCTCTTTTTTTGTAGCGGATTGATACGTTAGGCACAATAACAATCTTGAGATTATCCTTTGGGAACGGAGAAGGCAGGACTAATCTTGCATCTTTCTCGTTTCCCCCTAAGGTATCAACGTAATAGTCTAATGGGGATAATGTCGCGGAGAATAAAACTGTACCTTGAAGTCTATTCATACACGCCGACAAAAAACTAGAGGCATCTAAACAGATGACATTAAGCTCCACATCATCTTTTTCTTTCTTATAGAAAAGCAAATAGTTTTTATTAACTAATTCAAGAATACGGCTGAAACGATTGACGTCCAAATAGAACGATAATAATTCCTTGCTAACTTCTTTATTCTCGTTTTTGTTCACGTCTTGCATTGTCGTAATAAAGGAAGAAATCGTTTTATAGGTATAGTCATTAAAGAAACTGATGATGTGATTGCCATCCTCATCATCGAGGTATTCTTTAAACATCTTGTTCATTTTTGAAAGCGCTAATTTGAGTTTGCGAAGCTTACTATGGCGAACTGATTTACGTGCTTCTTTAAAAGCTTGGTAGGATAATGACGCAGAATACATATCTCTACTTCTATCCACGAGATTATGGGCTTCGTCCACTAAAGCTAAAAAGTGAGAAGAATCCTCATCAAAATATCTCTTCATATAGGAGATAGGATCAAATAAATAGTTATAGTCGCAGATGATAACATCCATGAATAAAGATAAGTCTAATTCGAACTCAAATGGACATATTTGATTATCGTATGCAATCTGATTAATCGTGCTTAAATCAAAATCATTATATGTGAGAATCGCATAGCGTAAAACTGTTTGAATCTTATCATAGTATTGCTTAGTATATGGACATTCATCTGGATTACAGGCCTTACCTTTACAGAAACAAATCTTGTCTTTCGCGGTGATGATGATATCACTTAGTGATAAGCCTTGTTCTTTTAATATCTTAATAGCTTGATGAGCGGCTTCTTTACCACTCGTTTTCGCAGTCAAATAGAAGATTTTGCTCTTCTCATCATCCTTGAGGGCTTTAATGAATGGGAAAAGGGTGGACATGGTCTTACCAATACCAGTTGGAGCTTCCACAAATAGACGACTACCCTTCTTAGCAACGGCGTAACAATACTTAGCGAGTTCTCTTTGTCCTTTGCGGTATTTTTTAAATGGGAAATCGATAGCTTCAATGCTCGCATTTCTTTTTTCAACCTTTTGGAAAATGATGTTATAAAACTCTAAGTATTCATTGATTAAATCGAGGACAAATTGTTCTAATTCGAGATAGTTAAAAACGTATTGATCAATGAATTGTTCCTTTTCTTTTCCTTGGCGAATGTATGTTAATTTAATACCTATAAAATCTAAGTCATTTAGTTTAGCAAACATATAGGCATAGCATTTGGCTTGGCCAAGATGCCATTCTAAGTTATCAGCGTGATATTTTTCTAATTCTTCAACGGTGGTTTTAATTTCATCAATGACGTATGTTCCATCACTTCTTTTGATAATACCATCCGCTCGGCCTTCTAAAAGAATGTCGATTTCATCGACAGTAAGATTAATCGATAAAGGATACTCAGACATGTAATTAGCGGATTGCTTTGATTGATAAACACTATGAAGGCGACTACCCTCTGTCATCGAAGAACGATTAAAAACGCGATTATCAATATCGCCGCTTCTAAGTAAAAAGTCCACTAATTGGTGGACGGATAAGCGAAGAGACTTTTCCATTTATGAAAGTTTTTGTCCCAAAAGACCTTGATTACCGTTAATAAATGAACGGTAGTCCATTCTCTTCTTGCCTTCTTTTTGTAATTCCAATATTGAGATTTGACCATCTTTAGCTTGGAAATATAAACCGTTTTTATCCGCTTTTACTATTTCACCAACTTCATGATCAACGATATCATTAATGACTTTAGCTTTATAAATCTTTAATTTTAAATTATTTAAATATAAATAGGCCCCTGGTTCGTCACTTAAGCCTCTTACCCAACCAACAATTTGATTAGCAGTTAATGATAAATCTAATTTTTCTTGTTCTGGTTTAATAGTTGAACAAATTGTCACAAGCGATTCATCTTGTGTTTCGCCTTTAAGTTCACCGTTAATATATTTAGGTAATGCCTCTAAAACGAGCTCCTTAGCGGTTTCTTTGATTTTATTAAATAAAGAGGTGCTATTATCATTTTCATCAATTAAAACCTCTTTTTTAGCGTACATTCTACCAGCATCCATGGCTTTAACCATTTCCATTAAAGTCACACCCGTTACTTTTTCATTATTAATTAAAGCGGTTTGAATTGGTGAAGCACCACGATATTTAGGTAAAAGTGAACCATGAAGGTTCAAGCATCCCATTGGTACTTTATTTAAGAATTCTTCAGGAACGATTTGTCCATACGCTAAAGTGATAACTAAATCAGGCTTGATTTCATCAATAAAAGAATAATCATTACGAATTTTGATAGGTTGAAAAACCGGAATATCATATTTCTCCGCCACTACTTTAGTGGGTACTTTTTCAATAATTCCTTTTCTACCTACTGGGTGATCGGGTTGTGCCACTAAACCCACAAAATGATAACCATCATTAATCATTGCTTCAAAGACATACGCTGATATCTCTGGAGTACCCATAAAAAGTAATTTCAAATCATTCTTATTCATATAGTTGATTATAGCATCTTTTATTTTATAAACATACAAAAAGGAGTGCGATTAACGCACCCCTAATGATTTAGTTATTATCGATATTATTCAATAACAATGCAGAAATCGCTGATAGCAAGATTATAACTTGCATATCTTTGATAGATGAATGTATTGTCACCATTGACTAAGGAAATTGTGCCAATTAAGCAAGCACCAGCTTTGGAGTTGCTGGAACCAGCATCGACTGTAGCGTCAGCTAATAAATCAGCATATGTTGCAGCTTTTGCTGTGGCATCGATTTCAACTTCAACATCGTTATATTTCAAACCGAAGTTACAACCTGTTGGGCCATTGGTTTGGCTACTTTGTTTAGATGTATAACCTTTATTACTATTTGAAGACCAACCATCCATGAAACCGAATTGGTAAATTTTGGCTGTTTTTGCGCCACCATTCCAATCGAATTTGTAGGAAATGGAGTTACCATTGGAGTTGAGTTTCATATAGCCATCTGGTGTGCCGGATTTGTTGGAAGAACCGTCAGCAAATGTTCCGCTTAAAGCTGGAATTCTGATTTGTTGAGCGCCTTCTTTTGCACATGTGGCTGTGTAGTAATCAACATAGCCATCGCCTTTTTTGTCAACTTTTGTTTCGACTGCAAAGTTGTGCTTATGAGCTGGAGCAACTTTTTCAAATGAGAATTGATAGAATGTATGGAGATAACCACCAGCCATAGCAATGTTGAGGTTGTGTTTACCAGCTGTTAAGTTAAGTTTGCATGGGAATTGATACCAACCACGGCCTTTTGGAGCTGTGTTGACGGATTCATCTAAATCAACTTCAACGCCATCTAAGTAGATGATATATCTCATACCTTGGATCATTTCTGGAACATTTGGTGTGGATGGATCGTTGTCGTCATCAACGAATCTATAACCAGGAGTCCATTCTTGGTCACCACTTCTATTTTTGAAAATGTCGTTGGTGTATTGGGCTGGAGTGAGTTCAGCAGATAAGCAGACATCATTAACGTCAGCGTCGAATTGGAAGTCGAATTCGAAACGGCTACCTTTAACGGATTCATCTGGAATCTTTTCGTCATCTGCACCACTAGCTCTACCTTCAGAGCTTAAAGCCATAGCATTACCAATTGGACGACCCCAGAATCTGATACCATCTTCGCCATCGTCTAAGAGTTCTGGTTCTGCGCCTTCGGCAACATTCTTATAATCGAAGTTGACTTCTTTAGCAGACCATGCGTATCTGTAGGAGTCACCACGAGAACAGGAGTAATTGGTAATCTTTGCCCAGTGGAATGGGATTTCACCTTTGGTGTTCTTTTCTGTTTCGCCTGGAACCTCTAAATCGTGTGGATTAGAGAAATCGTGGCCTAATGGATCTGTTGCGACTTCTTGTGTTACATGGCAACGTGAACATTCTTGAATCTTTGTGCCAGGTTCTGTACATGTTGGAGCGACAGCAGCAGATTGGTCTGCAGCATCAGCCCAGTCATGACCTAAGGCAGGAACTTCTTCAGTTTCTTCTGCTTGACATACAGAACAAATGTGTTTACGGGAGCCGGCTTCTGTACATGTGGCTTCGTTAACGGGAACCCATTCGCCCCAAGTATGATCTTTTTTGGCAACTGTTCTTGTGTCTTCAGCTTGGCAAACTGAACAAATACGTTTTTCAGAACCTTCAGCTTGGCATGTTGCGGCTGTTACTGTTTGCCATTCGCCCCATTTGTGAGAGGCTTTAACTGTGGTTTCCTTTTTGTAGCCACAAACGGAACAAACTTCAACCTTTTTGCCATCAACTGTACAAGTTGCAGCTACGGATTCATCGGCAGATTCTACGAATGTGTGTCTCGCTTTGTCAGCTTGTTCACCATCAACAATGTGCCAGTGATTTGTTTTGTCTGATTCCCATTGCGCATCGCCATTGCCTTTGCCACCGCCATTACAAGCAGCTAAACCAAGTGTTAAAGCAACTGCTAAAACGCCTAGAAATTTGATTTGTTTCATAGATTATTTCTCCTTTCTTAAAATAGAATGTTAAATCTAGTATTAACAAACACGTATAAAAAGGTTTTACTCATTATATAAACCTCGGTTTTATACTTGACTTCATATTATGGGACTTTTTTTCTTTTTTCAATACACTTTTTATAAAATAAAATAGTTTTACCCGAAAACCATAAGATTGTCATTTTGCCTTCACAAAATAATCAACTTAGTACTCGCTATTTTTTGCTTTTATTAAAACGAAAAGACTTTTATGAAGATATTATTAGTCAGTGATAGCCATGGAGACTATGAGTCTCTCGAACGTTTATATCAGATGTACCCAAATATGGATTTATATTTACACGCTGGAGATAGTGAGCAAGATGAATGGTCTTTAAAGCCTTTTATTTCGGTAAGAGGAAACTGTGATCACTATTACGATTTTCAAAACCTTTTAGTTATCCCTTCACCTTATGGGAACATCTATGTTCAGCACACACCCCATGTTTCTAAAAGTGTAATAAATGAACACAACGCCAAAATTGTCATACATGGGCACACGCATATTCGTAGAAACGAAAAAGTTAATGGTATACTATTTGTTAATCCCGGTGCAATCAGCTTTGCTAGGGATAAATATGAAGGCTCTTATGCCATTCTCAACATTGAAAAAAATAAAATTGAAGTCAAATTCTATACATTAATATAAGGAATTAATAAATATGATTAAAAATGCAGAAGTTATCTCCACATTTTTAGGAGAAGCGGCGCAACTACTTAATACCTCGCGCCAATTTAGCGACATCTATCGCCAAATCGTTGTTAACAACAAAAAGAATATTTACGCTGAATATTTCAACTTAAACAATAAAATCAAACATTATAAATATCAAAAGATGGATCAAAACGTGAAACGCTTTGCTTCCTACTTAAACAGCAAAGTCAAAGGTCCTGCTAATTCACGCATCGTTTTAAAGATGGCTAACTCTCCAGCTTGGGGCGAAATGTTCTGGGCTATCTTGATGAGTGGTTTTGTGCCAGTCTTAATCGACGCCAAGACACCAAGAGACAACGTTGAAAACCTCGCTAAGCAAGCTCAAGCCGTTGCTCTTATTAGTGATGATAATCACGAATATAGCATCGCAAAAATCAGAGTGGACAATATCCTACAATGTTCTAATGATGGCAAGGTTTCTAACAAATGGGCTAACGAAGTTGTGTTCTCTTCTAGTGGCACAACTGGCGATGCCAAACTAATGGTTTTTAATGGCGAAAACTTCGTCCATCAAATCTGCTGTTCATTAGATATGGGCAAAGAAAGCGTCGATATCATGTATCCAAAGAAATATGGCAAAGTGAAGATCTTAGCGATGATTCCTTTCCACCACATCTTTGGCTTTGTGGCTGTCTTTTTATGGTACACATTCTACGGCAAAACTCTTGTCTTCCCAAAGAGCAACACACCAAGCGATATCTTACTAATTTGCCAAAAAGTTGGTATTACTCACGTCTATAGCGTCCCACTCTTCTGGGATTCATTAGCCTTATCCGTGAATAGAAAATTTGCTATGCAAAGTGAAGATAAGCAAAAGCTATTAGAGAAGTTAATTGCTTATAACTTAAAAGAATTAGAATTCAAAGATGCCGGTTTGGCGGCTAATCCAGTCGTCGGTGATAAAGTCAAGAAAATGCTTCTTGGTAATAAAGTCAAATACTGTATCTCTGGTGGCGGTTATCTTTCCGCGGAAACTCTTAGAACCATCAATGGTTTAGGCTATCCACTTTATAACGGATATGGCATGACTGAAATCGGTGTCACTTCCGTTGAATTATCTCAAGATGTCAAGCAACGTCTTTTAGGCCAAATCGGTCATCCACTTCACGGCGTTGAATATAAAATCAATGGCGATGGCGAACTCTTAGTGAAATCTCCTACAATTCATATCAGAGAAATCATCGCTGGTAATGAAGCTGAAACAGTTTTAGATGATGGCTATTTCCATACAGGTGATATCGTCGCTGAAGGTAATAATGGCTACTTAATCAAAGGCAGAATGAAAGATGTCATTATTAACGCGAATGGCGAGAATATCTTCCCAGATGAACTCGAAATGTACTTTAGAGGCTTACCACTTATTACAAATCTTTCTGTTTTAGGTACAGTTAGTAAAGACAAAGCTCTTCATGAAGATATCACTCTTGTTCTCGAACTCGATGATAAAGCCACTGAAGAAGGCATTAAGGAATTAGAGGCCACTATTAAGGCCATCAAACTTCCTCACGATGTCAAGATTGATAATATCTATTTAGCGAAAAATAAACTTCCTATCGCTAACAACATGAAGGTCAAACGTTTCGTCATCAAGAAAGAGATTGAAAACGGTTCTAATCAATTTGTATTGATTAACGCGAAGAAAGTTTCACCAAAAACAAGAAAACTTAGTGAAGATGCGATTAAGAACATCCTTCCAAAAGTCAGACAACTCTTCTCCAAAGTTCTCGTCTTACCAACCTTCAAAATTGATGATGAAGATCACTGGATTAATGATCTCGGTGGCGACTCTATGAACTATGTTGAATTAGTGCAAGAAATCGATCACGAATTCGGTATTGAAATTAGTGAAGAGAAGTATGGCGTTCTCACTTGCGTAAACGATTTCGTTGAAGAAATCGCCCACTTAAAGAAGTAAAACTAACGATTATTAAATAAATAATTGCATTATTTGTGCAGTTTTGATAATATATCACACGGCACTTAAAAAGAGAGGTAACTTTATGGCTAACATAAAATCACAAATCAAACGTAACAAAACAAACGAAAAAGCTCGTCAAAGAAACGCTTCTGCAAAATCCGCAATCCGTACTTCCATTAAGAAAGTTAGATTAGCCGTTGAAGCTAAAGATTTAGCGAAAGCTGAAGAACTTTTAAACGCTGCTTTCCGTTTAATTGATAAATCTGTGAGCGATGGCGTGCAACACAAAAATACCGCCGCGAGACAAAAAGGCGAATTATCCCGTTTAGTCAACTCTCTCAGATAGTTAATTTCTTTTGAAATTAATTAAGAATATTTCAAAGCTATAGAAGCGGTCCACAAGGCCGCTTTTAATTTGTAAATCAAGTTGATATAAATCTTCTAAAGTACGGGTGATGCTCTTAGCAGAGACCACCATGCTATTCTTTCTTAAGATCTTGGCTCTAATTGGATTGATACCAAGCTCACTAGCGATACCGTCTTGGTCATAACCATGTCTAGCTAGATAAGAAACTCGACTTAAAAGGCGGAATTGATTGGCAATCATCGAGATCAAAGTCACTGGTTCAACATTACTATTCTTTAAGTCTCTATAAAGGCTCACAGCCTCCATGTTCTTGTTATCTATTAAATAATTAAAGAGTAGGAAAGCATTTTCTTCCAAAGGTCTTGTCACCATTAAAACAACATCATCAAAGCGAATGTGATCGGTATAAAGGGCCAATTTGCTACCATTATTAAATAACGAAGCATAGTCACTTTCGGTGCGTCTTGCCAATTCATAGACCGCATCACTATCGATTTTGGTGTTAGGCCATTTCTCTTTAAAGTAATGGGCCACCACTTGATGCCATTCGTTTTCTTTTGGTTCAGTTAAAGTGATGACTTGACCATGTTTTTCAATAGCCTGATAGATTTCACTCTTCTTTTCGATTTCACTTTCGCTAGTGTTCACTAAAAAGATGAGATCCACCATATCATCTGGATGGTTAATATATTCAATGAGCTTTTTATAATCTTGGTCACCTTCGATTTTAACTTTACTTTTTTCTTTTAAAAGAAAATAACAGTTATCCACGACCACCGCTTTATGGTCATAGCCTAAAGGCATGGAATTAGCATCATCAACAATTTCTTGCACTAAAACATATGTTGCGTCGTGTTTAACATAGTTCATCTCATCGATTTCTTTAATCGACTTTTTGATGATGCTTTTCATCTGACTTTTAAGACGGATATTTTGGCGACCACTGATAAGATAAATCATATATTTAATTATAGAATATGACTTAACTTTTAACTAGTTAAAATAGGAACAATATTTTATAGTGCCTTCTAAATCAGTTCTATGGATTTTGATTTTGTATTTATTTAAAACGGACAATACTTCTTTATTAGGATGACCAAACTTATTGTTCTTACCAACTGAAATGACCGCTTCTTCAGGACTTAAATATTTAATCCACTCCTCGCTTGTGGATGTATTAGAGCCATGGTGACCAATGCGCACAATGTCACAAGGAATGTTGTCTCCCTTTTTCATGATTTCTTTTTCCACGTATTTAGTGGCGTCTCCGCATATTACAAAATCTTTCTTGCAAATGTGAAATGACAGCACCAAAGACTTATCGTTTTCTTCTGAACGACCTTCACCATAATAGTTATAGTTATTAAAAGTTAAGCGACCGACTTTCACTGGAAAAACGGAATTATAGTCATAGAGATTATTGATTTTGTAAGCCTTAGCTAGTTCCTCTAGCGCTCCATAGTGATCATAGTCATAATGGGTAATGAAAACAGCATCGATTTTGTAGATTTTGTTCTTTCTTAAATATGGAATTAACGAGTCATTAGCGACGTCCATATAGGTGAGTCCACCCGTATCAATGAGAGTGACTTTTCCCCTATCTCTAATGAGCGTGCAATCGCCTTGACCAACACTGATAAAGTTAACCTCACTACTGATGATTTGTTTATATGGTACCGCTAATAAAAGTAAGAACGAAATCTGGCCAATTAAGATAGTTCTTTGAAGTGGAATAAAGTCGTGCGATAAATAGTATAGCCACACAAAGTATATCGCATAATAGATTAGCAGTATTCCCTGATTAAGTTCAGGCATATTGATGCCAAAAGATAATGGCTTAATAATAGAAGCATAACCAGAAAGAATAGATATTAAAAACTTATCCACGCTATAGAGAGGAACATAGAAGAAGCATAATAGAGAAACTACTCCGATAGCAAGAAACAATGGCGTAGACACCACTTGCAAAGGAAGTGATAAGATTACAATTTTATTGTAATAATTAACTTCAAACGGTAGAAATAGCAAATATACTATCAAATATCGGTATATCTTTGCCTTTATCTTCTTATTCCCACCTATGTAGCGGCATAAATACATAATAATAGGAATTAAAAAGCCTAAAACAAAGCTATCTTGTTTAGCCAAATGATGATTCAAAAGTAAGCAAAATATCCCTAAAGAACCGATGATAGTTAGATATGAAAACTTCTCCTTTAACGGATGCTTATTGATCCATCTGATAATTAGTAAAAGCATTACTTTAATAACGCTAAACCGCGGAAAAGTAAAAACGCTGTATAGACTTAATAAGCCGATAGAAACAATGTCTGCATATTTATCCTGCAAAAAGAGAGCGAATATCTTCTTTAAAACGAAATGGAAAGCGGAGATAAAGATACCAGAAGCTGCTAAAAACCTAGCCAAGTGAAGCTCCCTTAAATTAGTGGCTAGTTCACTATCATCGCCATCTGAGAAAAGGATCGCACCCACTATGCTTCTTTGCTCTTTGTTAAACATCGAAAGGAGCTTTTCTCTTCTTTGATGAATGCGAATAAAGTTATGGTAATTGATCTTAACTTTGTTGATTTTTAAAGAACGATAAACGCCTCTTTTATTGAGATACTCTTTGAAATCAAATGATGATTCTAGTGTTGTAAAATCAAATTCTTCTTTCTTTCCTTCGATGGTTAAAATATCGCCAATATCATATTCATGATTCTTAGCGTAGACGTATAGTCTTTCTCCTCCCGAATTAAAGAGAAAATAGTTTTCGCTGGTGGAATACACCAGTCCTTGGTAGGAAACTTTTGTTAAGGGGGTAGTTATGTTCAGAAAGGATACAGCAAGACCAAGGGCTAATGCGGATGAGCAGATAAAAAAGGAGACCTTTGAAAACCTTTTCAAGACGAAAAGAAGAAAGACTATCGCTACTAACGAAAGTGCTATATAAGCACGTGAAATAGACAATCCAAGCCAGAATGAAAGAAAGATTAAAAAGATAATCACGCGTGTAAAATCACATAATTTCGAATTTTGCGGTATGTGGCGTTACCGATGCCATAGACATCCATTAGTTCTTCTAGGGTATCAAAGATACCATTCTCGCTGCGATAGGAGACGATTGAACTAGCAATTGAGGTAGTAATACCGTTAACGCTCATTAAAGTGGAAGCATCATCTTCGTTGATGTTGACTTTGGCAATTTCTGTCTTAGAACAGATATCAGTCTCATCATACTTACCTGCAATATAGTAGGTAGAACCGCTTTTAAGGGGCGCTTCATCGAAGAAGGCTAAATCATCCGCGTTACTGGTTACTCCCCCAGCAGCGGCGATCAAATCGCCCATTGTGATGCCTTCGCTTAAAACGTAGGTGCCAGCTTTATTCACTTCACCTTCAATTGTGTACTTGCTACCACTGGTATCAATGACCTCCGTAATAGCGCTGTTGTTGTTGACCTGGTTAAGGTCTGGGTCGATGACTAAAAAGCCAATAATGACAATGAATGCCACCACGACCACACCGATTAAGATTTTTGCCATGAAAAAAACCTCCTCTACTTTACCAATATGGAGGTTTTTTGATTTTTGGATAAAATTTCTTAAAAAATTATTTAATTTCGATTTTTAAGATTTCGACTTTGTATGTTTTAATGGCTTTAACTTCAACGATATCACCAACGGTTTTGCCGACTAAGGCTTCGCCTAATGGGCAAGAGTTAGAGATTTTGCCGTTCACTGGATCGCTTTCAACGGTACCAACAATCATATAAGAAACTTCTTTACCATTGTCAACGAAACGGATGGTCACTGTGGAACCTAAGCCAACTTTCTTGGTGCTAGCTTTGCTTTCTTCGATGATGTCAGCGTTGGCTAAGATGTTTTCAATTTCTTTAATACGACCTTCGACTTCGGCTTGTTTGCCTCTAGCAGCGTCGTAGTCAGCGTTTTCACTTAAGTCACCTTGCGCACGAGCTTCGGCTAATTGACGTTTGACTTCTTCACGTGCGACATCGACTAAATACTTTAATTCTTCTTGTAATTTTTTATAACCAGCTTTGGTAAGTTTTTGTTTATCTGCCATAGTAATTACCTCATTTCTGCAAGCGATATTATATCAATATCGATTTAATAATACCAATAATAATTAATTATTCTTTAATTCTTGGATTTTTGGGTCGTCTTGCCAGGCGTTGAAGACTTCTTCGACTTCGTCGTATTCTTCATCATCTTCGATTGGTTCGAGCTCACCTTTGTCAAGGTCGCCTTTATAGCGCATCACGATGACGTTTTCTTCTGGATCTTCAGTGTCATAGAAGAAGACGTATTGGGTGCCTCTTTCTTCATTTTCACTAGTGAAAAGGATTTGCATTAAGTGTTCTTTGTTGTCAGCATCAACGACAACCATTTGGGTTTCATTTTTTGGTTCCATGTTAATTTCCTTTCATGCGTAAATATGTATCTAAGATAACGCACGCCGCGATACGGTCGACATTATCTTTTCTTTGCTGATG
>JAEEGH010008435.1_pt1 | contig 24373 bp, 14 predicted proteins | sample 9134181 | NCBI WGS metagenome assembly JAEEGH01 (sample SAMN16246544, study PRJNA631951) | gut metagenome | biome: gut microbiome; feature: rumen; material: DP-attached | host: Bos | place: Iran: Karaj | collected 2018-10
GCCTTCAGCAGCCCGTTATGGCGATGTACACCCATCAGCGTCTCAACGATGAAGGTGGCGAAACGCAGGTTTTGTTCTGGCGTCTTGCCTGGCGCATGCAACAGTACGCCATTGTCGGTTGATAAACTCCAGTTATTGTGCTTGCCACTTCCGTTGATACCTGCAAACGGCTTCTCATGCAACAAAACGCGGAATCCATGCTTGCGAGCTACACGCTTCATCAACGACATCAACAGCATGTTGTGATCAACTGCAAGATTGGTGTCCTCGAAGATAGGTGCCAATTCAAACTGGTTAGGAGCCACCTCGTTATGACGAGTCTTGCAAGGGATGCCCAGTTCCAAAGCTTCGATTTCCAGTTCACGCATGAAGGAAGCCACGCGCTCGGGAATAGAGCCGAAATAGTGGTCGTCCATCTGCTGGTTCTTGGCACTGTCGTGTCCCATCAGCGTACGACCTGTTAGCAATAAGTCCGGACGTGCGGCATAAAGTCCTTCATCAACGAGGAAATACTCTTGTTCCCAACCGAGGTTGGATGTTACCTTCTTGACTGTAGGGTCGAAATAATGACATACTTCGGTAGCTGCAACATTGACAGCATGTAATGCTCTCAACAGTGGTGCCTTGTAGTCGAGTGCCTCTCCGGAGTAGGATATGAATACAGTGGGGATGCAGAGTGTATCATCTATAATGAAAACAGGACTTGTTGGGTCCCATGCTGAATAGCCACGAGCCTCGAAGGTGGAACGGATGCCGCCAGAGGGAAATGATGAAGCATCAGGTTCCTGCTGTACTAGCAGCTTACCAGTAAACTCTTCCACCATGCCTCCCTTGCCGTCATGTTCAATAAACGAGTCGTGTTTCTCTGCTGTGCCTTCTGTCAGTGGCTGAAACCAATGTGTGTAGTGTGTTGCCCCCATTTCTGTTGCCCACTGCTTCATCCCTTCTGCAACAGCATCGGCCACTTTACGATCAAGACGTGCACCATTGTCTATAACGTCTATCATTTTCTCGTACACATCTTTGGGCAGGTATTTGTACATCTTTTCGCGGTTAAAGACCTTATTCCCAAAATACTTAGCAGGTCTTTCTTTTGGCGTGTTAATGTCGAGCGGTTTCTTCTTGAATGCTTCGCCGACCACCTGAAATCTTAGTGTTTCCATAAATCTTATAAATTATTGTTTGTCCATTTTTCTAATCTCATTAATGCTTCTTCTGTCAGCTCGTGACTTCCAAATGCAGTGAATCGCACATATCCTTCACCTGCAGGACCAAATCCTACACCTGGTGTGCATACGACATTGGCACCATAGAGCAAGTTTTCAAAGAATTGCCATGAACTGCTGCTATCTGGAGTGCGCATCCAAATATAAGGAGCATTCTCCCCACCATATACTTCATAGCCTAGTCGGCGCAGGGTGGCAAGCATCTGTTTGGCATTATGCATGTAATAGTCTATTGTTGCCTTTACTTGTTCCTTCCCTTCTGGTGTATAGATGGCTTCTGCGGCTCGCTGGCTGATATAGCTTGTTCCATTGAATTTAGTGCACTGGCGTCGATACCACAAGGGATTGAGTGGGATGCGCTCGCCTGTAAGCGTAGAAGCTGTCAATTCTTTTGGAACGACGGTATAACCACATCTGATGCCTGTAAAACCAGCTGTTTTTGAGTATGAGTGGAACTCAATGGCACAATGACGGGCTCCACGAATCTCATAGATGGAATGTGGGATGTCATCATCCTGGATGTATGCCTGGTAGGCTGCATCGTAGAAGATGAGCGCATCGTTCTTCAGTGCGTAGTTGACCCACTTTCGCAGCTCCGATTTGGTGATAACCATTCCTGTAGGGTTGTTGGGATAACACAGGTAAATAACATCTACACGACGATCAGGAATCTTTGGGACGAAACCATTTTCAGCTGTACATGGCATATAGACTACATTTGACCATTTGCCATCCTCTATCGTGCCTGCACGACCTATCATTACGTTTGAGTCTATATAGACGGGATAGATAGGGTCAGTAACGCCTATAGAATTGTCCCAACGTATAAGTTCCTGAATGTTTCCAGTATCGGACTTGGCACCGTCATTTATAAATATCTCATCGATATCAAGGTGAATGCCACGCGGCAGGAAATCGTTCTTTAAGATAGCTTCACGCAAGAATACATAGCCTTGTTCGGGACCATATCCCTTGAACCCTTCAGCTGTACCCATCTCATCTGCTGCTTTGTGCATGGCATTAATAACGGCAGGACAGAGTGGTTGTGTTACATCGCCAATGCCAAGCGAGATAACATTTGCCTTGGGGTGCATTACCTTAAAGGCATTCACCTTTTTGGCTATATCAGCAAACAGGTAGTTGTTTGACAGTTTCAGGAAATGTTCATTTACTAAAGCCATATTTAGTTTGTGTTTAGTTACTATTCAAGTTCTATTTCTCCATCAAAGACAAAAGAAGCAGGTCCAGTCATATACACATGTTGATCAGCTTCGCGCCATTCAATGCTAAGTATTCCGCCATCCATCACGATATCAGATTTACGTTTTGCCCTGCCTGTAACAAATGCAGCAACTGCAGTAGCACAGGCTCCTGTGCCACATGCCTGTGTAATGCCACTGCCTCGTTCCCAAACTCTGGTTCGTATGGATCCGTCGGAATTGATGTTAGCAAACTCAATGTTGCAGCGCTGTGGAAAGGCAGGATGATGTTCCAGCAGGGGACCTGTCTCTCCAACCTGATCCACATTGTCGGTAAAAATGACATAATGTGGGTTACCCATTGAAACGAATATACCTTGTGTGAGTTCTTGATTAGAAAGATACTGCTGTTCATCCTGCAGTTTCGGCTTAAGCATATCTACTGTAACGCTTTCAACTGTTTCACCCTCGACATTCAACCAAAGAGTCTTCACTCCAGAGAGTGTCAGTAGCCGAATTACTTTTTGTTTAGTCAGTCCTCTTTCATACAAATACTTACCGATGCATCTGGACGCATTGCCACACATCATGGCCTCTGAACCATCGGCATTGAAGATGCGCATGGAATAATCGGCTTCTGGAATGGGCGATTTGCCAATTAAAACCAAACCGTCGGATCCAATGCCTTTATGTCGGTCGCTCAAAAGAATGGCCATTTCAGCTGGTGAAGGTACCTCATACTGCATCGTATTGACGTAGATGTAGTCATTGCCACAACCATGCATCTTTGAAAATCGGATTTTATGTGACTTTTTGGTACTCATTATTTAGTGTATTTGTACTTTTTGTTATGTTTTAGATGCAAAATTATGATAAAAAGTTAGAATACAAAACAATTCAATAATAATTCTGTCTATAATTTAGTAAGAACTATTAATTTGTTGATATTATACGTCGTATAATTGCAGATTGTAACACTTTTCGTTAAATATTGCTTTATTTATTATAATTGTTATTTTCCCATGAGATATTGGTTTGTCTTGGCAGCTATCTGTCGTCCACTAGCCAAAGCTCGTACAACAAGTGAAGCACCATTGGCTGCATCTCCACAGATAAGGACATTTTCAGGATACTGTGGATGCTCAGGTTTTAGGAAGCCCATGGCTAAGAGCACGAGTTCGGCTTTTATGATTTCTGGCTTACCCTTCTCAACCATAATGGGCCGGCCACCTTCAGGATTTTGTTGCCAATCAATCTCCTGTATGCGTACTCCTGTCAGATGACCATTTTTGCCGATGAATTCAAGGGTATTGATATTCCAGCGACGTGTACAACCCTCTTCGTGCGACGAAGTGGTTTTCAGAGTGCGAGGCCAGTTGGGCCAGGGATTCTGTGGATCATCAGGACCTTCAACGGGTTTTGGCATAATTTCAATCTGAGTAACACTTTTGCAACCTTGGCGATGGGCTGTACCAATACAATCGGAACCTGTATCACCGCCGCCAATAACTAGTACATCCTTTCCTTTGGCACTAATTCGTTCCGCTTTAGAAAACTCCATGCCGGCAAGAATGCGGTTTTGCTGACTCAATAATTCAAGCGCTAAATGAACGCCCTCTAGCTCACGGCCTGGGATGTCGAGGTCACGAGCTGTAGGTGTGCCAGTGGCGATGACTATGGCATCGTATTCTGTAGCGAGATGGTTGATGTCTGAAGTAAGAGATATCTGCTGGTTATATTTAAACAGAATGCCTTCTTCTTCTAATAATTTCAGGCGGCGATTGATTAGAGCCTTGTTCAGCTTGAAATTGGGGATTCCATAGCGTAACAAACCTCCAGCCGCTTCATTCTTGTCAAATACTGTAACATGATAACCCAACAGGTTTAAGTCGTTTGCTGCTGCAAGTCCTGCAGGGCCGGCGCCAATGATGGCAACTTTCTTGCCATTTCTGACAATATCAGTGCGTGGTTGAATATATCCTTCTTGGAAAGCCATCTCTGTAATGGCAGCCTCGTCCTCACGATTAGTGGTTGGTTCGTGATTAAATCGATTTAACACACATGCTTTCTCACAGAGGGCTGGGCAGATTCTCCCAGTGAATTCGGGGAATGGATTGGTATTCGAAAGTAAATGGTATGCCAACTCCCAGTCACCTTTGTAAAGTGCATCATTCCACTCGGGTGCTTTATTGCCTAGTGGGCAGGCCCAATGGCAGAATGGCACGCCACAATCCATGCAACGGCTTGCTTGTAATTTGCGCTCGCGAGTGTTGAGCGTCTGTTCTACCTCTCCGAAATCAAGGATTCTATCGTGTATAGGACGGTAACCTGCTTCCTGGCGGTGTATCTCTAAAAATGCTTTTGGATTTCCCATAATAATAATTGATAATGACAATTAATAATCGCGTTGGATATCGGCAATCTTCTCATGCAGACGTGCCATCTTCTCTTCCTCTAATACTCGTTTGTACTCGATAGGCACTACCTGAATAAAATCGTCAACATATTTAGAGAAATTGTCTAGCATGCGGCCTGCTAATGCAGAGCCTGTATGCAGGTAATGCTGGCGAATCAGTTCAAGAAGTTCTTTACGACTGACGCTGTCCTCTACCAATGAGAGTTCTACCATATCCATATTGCAATAGTAATCAAAAGTGTGGTTACGGTCATAAACGTATGCTAATCCACCACTCATACCCGCAGCGAAGTTGCGCCCTGTTTCTCCAAGCACCACAACACGGCCACCTGTCATATACTCGCAACAATGGTCGCCAGCACCCTCAATGACAGCTATAGCACCTGAATTACGAACTGCAAAACGTTCGCCCACTTTACCATTGATATAGAGTTCGCCAGAGGTAGCACCATAGAGGCCTGTATTACCTGCAATGATGTTATCTTCTGCTTTGAAGACATTGCTACTGCGAGCAGGTGGCAAGATGCTGATTCGACCCCCCGAAAGCCCTTTGCCGAAGTAGTCATTACACTCACCCTCCAGTTTGAGGTTGAGGCCACGAACTGCAAAGGCGCCAAAGCTCTGGCCTGCTGAACCCTTGAACTTGATATTGATTGTACTGTCGGGCAATCCTGTCTCGCCGTATTTCTTGGCGATGATGCCACTGAGCATCGTTGTAACGGCTCGGTCTGTATTCTTGATGGCATAATCGAGTGTTATCTCTTCTTGTGTGTCGATGGCGTTCTTGGCAGCTTTTATTATCTCTTCGTCTTTCACGCCATTTACTTTAGTAAACTGCCCCCTGTCCCAATATAAAGGTTTGTCAGTTGCTGGCTGATGCAACAAACGTTCGAAGTCAATGGTTTTCTGCTTCTCTGTTGAATTGATGGTGTTTACCTCAATGAGTTCCGTGTGACCAATGATTTCCTTTAGGCTATGAACTCCTATTTCTGATAGATACTCACGTACATGCTCTGCCAAAAAAGTAAAGAAGTTTACTACATAATCGGCATGTCCTTGAAAATGTTTGCGCAATACAGGGTTCTGTGTCGCTACACCCATGGGGCAAGTATTGGTATTGCATTTGCGCATCATTACACAACCCAATACTATCAGCGGCAAGGTGCCAAATGAAAACTCATCAGCTCCAAGCATCGCCATGATAATGACGTCTTTGGCTGTTTTCAATTGTCCATCGGTCTGAAGGCGTACTTGATTGCGAAGACTATTTATGACAAGTGTTTGCTGTGTTTCTGCCAAACCGATTTCAGGTGAAATGCCGGCAAACCTTATGGAACTGGCTGGTGAAGCACCTGTGCCACCCTCGGCTCCACTGATGACGATGAGGTCGGCTTTGGCTTTTGCCACGCCGGCAGCAATGGTTCCTACACCACTTTCAGCTACGAGTTTCACGCTTACTGCAGCAGTAGGGTTGATATTTTTTAGATCAAATATCAGCTGAGCCAAATCCTCAATGCTGTATATATCATGATGGGGAGGAGGAGAGATAAGCGAAATGCCAGGGATGGCGTTGCGTGTTTTCGCAATGATATCATTCACCTTGAAACCTGGCAACTGTCCACCTTCTCCAGGTTTAGCACCTTGTGCCACTTTGATTTGTATCTCCTCAGCATTTACTAAATATTCGGCTGTCACGCCAAAACGTCCACTGGCTATCTGTTTTGTCTTACTTGATAGTGAGACACCATCTACCTCGGTATGGTAACGTACATTATCTTCTCCACCTTCACCTGTGTTACTTCTGGTGCCTAGCTTATTCATAGCAATGGCCAGTGCCTCGTGGGCCTCTATGCTCAGTGCTCCAAAGCTCATGGCACCAGTTACAAAGTGCTTTACAATGCTTTCAACAGGTTCCACTTCTTCGAGAGGCGTAGGCTTGGCTGCTTTTTTCCAACCTAAGAAGTCGCGAATGAAGATAGGGCTCTCTTTTTTATCGACCATAGCAGCCCACTCTTTAAACTTCTTATAGCTACCCAATCTTGTGGCTAATTGCAGGTTAGCTATAGTCTCTGGATTCCAAGCATGCAAGATACCGTCCTTACGCCATGAGAATTGACCTTGGTTTTGCAAGAAAGTTTGTTTCATGGCTGCATCATGCATACGTTTTGCATCACGTGCAATCTCTTTCAATCCTATACCACCAATGGTGCTTACTTCTGTACCAAAGTATCTCCTGAGTAAATCTTCGCTAAGTCCGATACTTTCGAAAATCTTCGCTCCTCGGTACGAGCGAATGGTGGATATGCCCATTTTTGACATAATTTTCTTCAATCCTTTGTCTACCGCTTTGATGTAGTTTTTTTCTGCAGTGGAATATTCTTCTTGGATCTTCCCCTTTTTTACCAGATCATCCAAGATGGCAAAGGTCATATATGGGCACAAAGCTGAAGCACCATAGCCAAGCAACAACGCAGCATGCATCGTCTCTCGTATCTCACCACTTTCTACAATGAGTGCAGTCTGTACACGCTTACCCACACTGATTAGGTAGTGGTGGACTGCAGATACGGCCAGCAGTGATGGGATGGCAGCATGTTGTTCGTCAATGTCACGATCAGAAAGAATGATGTAGTTAACTCCTTCATCAACGCATGATTCTGCCTCCTTACATAGATCGTCGAGGGCTTGGTGTAGTCCATTCTCTCCACGATTTGCATTAAATAGAATAGAAAGTTTCTTCGTTTTGAACCCCTTATAGCGGATGTTGCATAAGATGTCAAGTTGAGTGTTAGTTAGTACGGGTTGTGGCAAACGCACCATCTTGCAGTTACTAGCGTCTGGCGTCAGTATGTTTGTACCCACAGCTCCAATATATTCCGTTAAGCTCATTACCAATTCCTCGCGGATGGGGTCGATGGCAGGGTTTGTTACCTGAGCAAACTGTTGCCGGAAATAATTGAAGAATAATTGAGGACGGTCACTTATAACAGCCAGTGGTGTGTCGTTACCCATTGCTGAAACGGGTTCCTGAGCAACTGTGGCCATCGGCACAATAATACGATCGATATCCTCTTGCCCGTAGCCGAAATTCACCAACTTACATTCTAGGTCTTTTACACCATTGTCCACATGGCGACCGCTTTTTAACTTCTCTAGTTGTACACGGTTCTCATTCAACCACTTCTGATAAGGATGTGCCTTGGCCAATTGTTCCTTGATTTCACCATCATAGTAAATCTTACCCTCCTGCGTATCAATGAGCAGAATCTTCCCTGGTTGTAAGCGACCTTTGCTTACCACATCGCCAGGTTCGAAGTCCATCACACCTACTTCTGATGCAACTACCATCATTCCTTGTTTCGTAATGGTGTAGCGACTGGGGCGCAGACCGTTTCTGTCAAGCATACCGCCAGCATACCGCCCATCTGAGAATAAAAGCGCTGCAGGTCCATCCCATGGTTCCATTAATATTGAATGGTATTCATAGAAAGCTTTCAAGTCTTCGCTGATGGGGTTCTTGTCGTTGAAACTCTCAGGCACCAGTATTGCCATTGCTTGGGGCAGTGTCAAACCACTCATTATCAAGAATTCAAATACATTGTCAAGGCTTGCAGAATCACTCATGTCTTCCTGCACAATAGGGCGCAGCTCCTTGATGTTGCCCAGCGCTTCACTGCTTAGCACGCTCTCTCTGGCTTTCATCCAACCGCGATTGCCGCGAATGGTATTAATCTCTCCGTTGTGTGCCAGCAAGCGGAAAGGCTGGGCTAACGACCAAGTAGGAAATGTGTTAGTACTGAAACGGGAGTGCACCAGTGCCAATCCACTTGTAAAGTAAGGATTTGACAAGTCTGGGAAGTACCTCCGTAGCTGCCCGCTGGTGAGCATACCTTTATAGATAATGTTCTTATTTGACAGTGAGCAGATGTAAAAATCTATATGATGAATGTGGTTTTCAATCTTTTTACGGACCTTATATAAGATGCGTTCAAATACATGGACATCTTCATCGCTGACGCCAGTTATGAATATTTGTTTGATATCAGGTTCTACTTCACGAGCGGCAGCTCCAAGTACCTCAGGGTTAGTAGGAACAGACCGAAGATGCATCAACTGTAAGCCTTCGCGTTCTATTTCCTCAATCATGACACTTAGAATTGCCTGTTGGGTTTTTTCTTCTTTTGGAAGAAATACTAGGCCTGTACCATACTTCCCTTTTTCTGGCACAGGAATACCTTGTAAAAGAATAAACTCGTGGGGAATCTGCACCATAATGCCTGCACCATCGCCAGTCTTGTCGCGTGTTTCTGCACCACGGTGCTCCATATTCTCAAGTACCTTCAATGCATTATCTACTAGTTCGTGGCTCTTGTTCCCATGGATATTTACCACCATACCTACGCCACAAGCATCGTGCTCATATGCCTGTTGGTAGAGCCCTTTTTCTTGATTTTGATTTTTACATTTTGTCATAATATCCGAAAAATACTATTCAATATGTTTGAGTTTTGTTGCAAAGTTATATCAAAAAGAAATAAACTTAAATGATTAGGTGACCTTTTTACATCTTCTATTTTTATCATTCTTACAATTTGTAACAAACCATAGACATTTTGCTAATATAATATTATCAAATTTTGATTTGTGTCTTACAAACTGTTACTATGATTGGTTTTTAACAATCAAAATAAAAGCATCTATTTTGTGCTGCTGACAATACAAAATAACTTTGCGGACGAGAGAATATTACAGTAACTTGTTAAATATAGGTAAAGACAAAATACTATGAAGGTAAAAAGACGTTGGATAATCCTGATGGCAGCAATGACATTGATAGCCATAACAGGACTTTGCGTAGGCGAGCCTACGTTTGAGTGTGACTGGTCGGTAATCTCCGCGGCTGATGTAGCCTGGTTGATTACCGCCACTATTTTTGTGCTGATGATGACTCCTGGCTTATCGTTCTTCTATGGTGGTATGGTAGGAGCAAAGAATGTTATCTCGACCATGTTGCAGTCATTTATTGCCATGGGACTGATTTCTGTGTTGTGGGTGGTTGTTGGTTTTTCTTTGTGTTTCGGAGATGATATCGGCGGTATCATAGGTAACCCACTTTCGTTTGCTATGTTCAACAATGTAGGTGGAGCTGTCTATACAACACCTGCAGGAAATATATTAGGTGGGGCCTCTATTCCTTTAGCACTGTTCGCTCTATTTCAGATGAAGTTTGCTATTATTACACCATCACTTATTACTGGCTCATTTGCTGAGCGTGTTAGGTTCTCTGCCTATATGTTTTTTATGATGTTTTTCTTCTTTTTTATTTACTGCCCATTGGCTCATATGACATGGCATCCCGAAGGTTTGTTCATGAAATGGGGGGTAGTAGATTTTGCTGGTGGTATCGTAGTGCATGCTTCTTCTGGAGTTGCTGCATTGGCGGGTGCCATCTTCTTAGGAAGTCGTAAAGCAGAGACGCGTAAGAGCGAACCTGCCAATATCCCATTTGTATTGCTTGGGGCCGCTTTATTGTGGTTAGGTTGGTTTGGTTTCAATGCAGGTTCTTCACTTCATGCTGATGGACAAGCCATCAAAGCATTCCTGAACACAAATACAGCTTCTGCTACGGCCATGATGACGTGGATATTCTTCGATTGTTTGCGAGGTCGCAAACCATCGGCTATGGGTGCAGCCGTAGGCTGTGTGGTAGGTCTGGTAGCCATCACGCCATCAGCTGGCTATGTTACTGTAGGCCAAAGCATCTTTATTGCGTTTGTCATTACTTTAATTTGTAACATCGCCGTATATTGGCGTTCACGTTCAAGTATCGATGATGCCCTTGATGTATTCCCAACACATGGAACAGGTGGTATTTTCGGAACGGTATTGACTGGTATATTTATTCAAGAAGGTCTTATTGCTGGTACATGGGATGGTTTTGTTATTTTCCTCTACCATCTGCTGGCTATCGTCATCGTATTCGTCTACACCTTTGCCATGAGTTGGTTAGGTTACAAGCTCATTGACAGCCTCATCCCTATGCGAGTATCTGCTTTTAGTGAGAAAGTAGGGCTTGACTTTTCACAGCATGACGAGCACTATGGACTGGCACACATCGGCGAACGCGAACTGGCAGAGTACGAAGAGCACCTTCGAGAAAAGAATAAAATCTAAATAATGATATGCAAACTATCAAACAATATAAAGAATGGAACCTAAGTATATTTTTATTACTGGAGGTGTTGCTTCATCACTGGGCAAAGGTATAATCTCAGCTTCGCTTGGAAAACTGCTGCAAGCACGTGGGTACAACATTACCATTCAGAAGTTCGATCCTTATATAAACATTGATCCAGGAACTCTGAATCCTTATGAACATGGTGAGTGCTATGTAACGGCTGACGGAATGGAAACCGACTTGGATTTAGGTCATTACGAACGCTTTACAGGCATAGAGACAACTCGTGATAACAGCGTGACGACAGGGCGTATTTATTTGAGTGTGATTGAACGCGAGCGTCGTGGCGACTATTTAGGGAAGACTATTCAAGTAGTGCCTCATATTACAGATGAGATTAAGCGTCGTATCTTGCTGAACGCTACCAAGCAGCCGCTCGATTTTGTGATTACAGAGATTGGTGGTACTATAGGCGACATTGAAAGTCAGCCGTTCTTGGAAGCCATTCGTCAGCTCCGTTGGGAATTAGGACCGCAGAGAGCTCTGAATGTGCATCTAACTTATGTCCCTTTTCTGGCAGCTGCAGGTGAACTGAAAACAAAACCCACACAGACCAGTGTGAAACAGTTGCAAGGATTAGGTATACAACCAGAAGTGTTGGTCTTACGTACGGAACATGAATTGAACGACCATATCAGGGAGAAAGTGGCACACTTCTGTAATGTAGATGTTGCGGCAGTGATTCAAAGTCAGGATTTACCATCTATCTATGAAGTGCCTGTAAATATGCTTCGCCAAGGTCTCGATGCTGTAATACTTCAGAAGATGGGAGTAAAGCCCGAAAAAACGCCTGATTTAGGCCCATGGCGTGATTTCTTAGAGAGAAGGAGCAAAGCACAAAAAGAAATTAAGATAGCGTTAGTAGGAAAATATGATTTGCAAGATGCCTACAAAAGCATTATTGAAAGCCTTGCACATGCGGGAACGTATAACGACCGCAAGGTGAAGGCTGTATTTGTGAATAGTGAGGGTATCACCCGTGAGAATGTGGAAGTACAATTGCAGGGAATGGCAAGTATTGTCATTTGTCCAGGCTTCGGATCTCGTGGCATTGAAGGAAAGATTATAGCTGCTGAATACACGCGTAGTCATGACATTCCTACATTTGGTATTTGTTTGGGTATGCAGATGATGGTGATAGAGTTTGCCAGAAACGTATTGGGTTATAGGGACGCAAATAGTGCCGAAATGGATAATAATGCACGGCACAAGGTAATTGATCTTATGGAGGAACAGAAGAAAATAACCCAGAAAGGAGGCACCATGAGGCTAGGAACTTATGACTGCAGATTGTTGGAAGAGAGTAAGACTTGGACTGCTTATGGCAAACAAGAACTCATTCGTGAACGTCATCGTCATCGTTACGAATTCAATAACCTATACCAAAGTGTTTTAGAAAGTCATGGGATGAAATGCGTAGGCATCAATCCAACAACTAACCTTGTAGAGATAGTTGAGATACCGGCACTGAAGTGGTATATTGGTACGCAGTTCCATCCAGAATATTCTTCGACAGTGTTGCATCCGCATCCTTTGTTTATGTCCTTTATAAAAGCTTGCATCGATGGAACAACTGAAGCATGAGTGTGGCGTGGCGTTGATTCGCCTGCTGAAGCCATTGAACTATTACGTGCAAAAGTACGGCACCTGGCGCTATGGGCTTGACAAGCTCTACCTGCTGATGGAGAAACAGCACAACAGAGGTCAGGAGGGAGCTGGTGTGGCGTGCGTGAATCTTGATGCGCCCGCAGGTGAGGAATATATGTTCCGTGAACGAGCAGAAGGAAAAGATGCTATTACAGAGGTGTTCAAAAGAATAGACAAAGGGGAAATGACAACGGATAATGGCCTTGCTTCAGACGATGCAGCTTTGCCAAATTCTCAATTCTCAATTCTCAATTCTCAATTGTTGATGGGTCATTTGCGATATTCAACCACAGGTAAAAGCGGTCTGCAATATGTGCATCCATTTTTGCGTAGAAACAATTGGCGTGCAAAGAACCTCTGTTTGTGTGGCAATTTCAATATGACCAACATTGACGAGGTATTTTCTTATATTACAGCACAAGGGCAGTCGCCACGTATCTATGGCGATTCATATATCACGTTGGAACTGATGGGACACCGCCTAGATCGTGAAGTGGAAAGATTGTTTGGTGAAGCTAAGGCACAAGGTTTGGAAGGTGTTGACATAACACGCTATATTGACAATCATGTAGACATTACTAACGTGCTGAAAACCACGATGCCTCATTTTGACGGGGGATATGTGATGTGTGGATTGACGGGCTCTGGTGAGTCATTTGCCGTACGTGACCCTTGGGGTATCCGCACTGCTTTTTATTATCAGAATGATGAAGTGGTAGTGCTGGCTAGTGAGCGTCCTGTAATTCAGACGACCTTTGACCTACAGACGGAGGATATCCATGAGTTGTTGCCAGGACAGTCCCTTATTGTCCGCAAAAGTGGTGAGTGTCTTTTAGAGCAGATACTTCCAAAACAAAAGTTTTCGGCATGCTCGTTTGAGCGTATCTATTTCAGTCGTGGGTCTGATCGTGATATCTATAAGGAACGTAAACGGTTAGGTGAACAACTTACACCAGCCATTATCGATGCTGTTGGAGGTGACATAGCTCACACGGTCTTTTCATATATTCCAAATACTGCAGAAGTGGCCTTTCATGGTATGACCGATGGTTTGAGACGGTTAGATCACGATGTAAGAATTGAGAAAGTGGTGTGGAAAGACATCAAATTGCGCACTTTTATCAGTGACGGAGCAGAGCGTAACGACCTGGCTGCCCATGTATATGACATTACTTACGGCTCGCTCGTACCCTTTAAGGATAATCTGGTGGTCATAGACGATAGTATTGTACGAGGTACCACCTTGAGAGAAAGTATTTTTAAGATACTTGATCGTCTGCATCCAAAGAAAATAGTTATGGTTTCGAGCTCGCCGCAGATACGCTATCCTGACTATTATGGCATCGATATGTCGCGACTTGAAGAGTTATGTGCTTTTCGTGCTGCCATTGCCCTTATTCAGGAGAGGGGTGTACAGAGACTAATTGCTGATGTTTATAGGAAATGCAAAGATAATCCTATGGCAGAAAACCATGTTCGCGACATATATGCCTCATTTACGGTAGAAGAGATAAACAAGAAAATAGTTGAGATGCTTCGACCTGAAGGGATGCAGTCGCCCATTGAACTAGTATACCAAAGCATCGAAGGATTACATGAAGCTTGCCAGCACCATCCAGGAGATTGGTATTTTACTGGGCATTACCCTACGCCAGGCGGCATTCGTATGGTAAATCAAGCATTTGTAAATTATGTAGAGCAGACATTAAAGTTGCAACTATGATGGTAAGGAGAGAAGCAAAGATAGTACTTGATAACGGCACTGAGTTTTATGGTTGGTCGTTTGGTGCATTGAAAAATGTGAATGGGGAGGTAGTATTCAATACCGCCATGACAGGTTATCCAGAGAGTCTGACTGATCCTAGTTATGCAGGACAGATATTGGTGACGACCTATCCTTTGATTGGCAACTATGGTGTACCTGATACAGGGAAGTGTAGCAACGAGTTGCCTTTATTTATGGAAAGCGAAAGAATACATGTCAAGGCACTGGTGGTGGCAGATTATAGTGAGTCTTTTTCGCATTGGAATGCGAAAGAGTCATTAGCAACTTGGCTAAGACGTGAAAACATACCGGCACTTACAGGGATTGATACCAGACGGCTTACCATGTTGCTCAGAGAAAGAGGCGTGATGATGGGAAGGATCATTATTGACGGTTATAAGATGGATGACACCCAAAATAAGAGTGATAACTATGAGAGCGTGAACTGGGTAGAGCAGGTAAGTTGCAAAGAGGTGATATCTTACAAGCCTGATAGGTCAATTCTCAATAATCAACAGTCAATAAAGAAGGTTGTACTCGTTGATTGTGGTGTGAAGGCAAATATCATTCGTTGTTTGATAAGAAGAGGAATTGAAGTTGTGCGTGTGCCTTGGGACTATGACTTTAACAATTTGGAGTTTGATGGCTTGTTTTTGGCAAATGGTCCTGGTGACCCAGAACAATGTGTAAAGACGGTGGAACATATTCGTACATTCTTAAACAGTGAGAATGTGAGACCATGCATGGGCATTTGCTTGGGTAACCAGTTGTTAGCAAAGGCAGCAGGAGCCATGACCTATAAACTGAAATATGGACATCGGTCTCACAACCAGCCAGTGCAACGTGTAGGAACAACACAATGCTTCATCACCTCACAAAACCATGGTTATGCAGTGGATGCACAGACATTACCATCAGACTGGGAATCTTTATTTGTGAATATGAATGATGGTTCTAACGAGGGAATCCGTCATAAAAAGAGGCCTTGGATGTCTGCACAATTCCACCCTGAAGCTTGCTCAGGACCAGTGGATACTGAGTTCTTGTTCGATGAATTCGTAAAAATGTTAGGGCGATGAAAAAGAAGATAAAAAAAGTATTGCTACTGGGCAGTGGTGCCTTGAAGATTGGTCAGGCAGGAGAATTTGACTATAGCGGTGCCCAAGCTTTGAAAGCCTTGAAAGAAGAAGGCATACACTCGGTGCTTATCAATCCTAATATTGCTACTGTGCAGACTTCCCAAGGGGTGGCTGATACGGTTTATTTTCAGCCCGTGCGCTCAGATTTTGTGGAGCGTGTTATAGAGAAAGAACGTCCAGATGGCATTTTGTTGTCGTTTGGTGGGCAAACAGCCTTGAATTGTGGTGTGGAGTTATATGAGAAGGGTGTACTGGAGAAATATGGTGTTGAGGTGTTGGGAACGCCAGTACAAGCCATTATCGATACAGAAGATCGCGATTTGTTTGTGAAACGGCTCGATGAAATTGGGGTAAAGACCATTAAAAGTCATGCTTGCAGCACTGTTGAGGAAGTGAAGGCTGCTGCTTCTGAATTGGGTTTTCCTGTAATTCTGCGCGCAGCATACGCTCTGGGCGGACTTGGTTCGGGTTTCTGCGATAACGAGGAAGAGTTGATTATACAAGCTGAGGAAGCGTTTTCCTTCTCACCGCAGGTGTTGGTGGAGAAGTCGTTGAAAGGATGGAAAGAGATAGAGTATGAAGTAGTGCGTGACTGTTATGACAATTGTATCACCGTGTGCAACATGGAGAATCTCGATCCATTGGGCATCCATACCGGCGAGTCAATTGTGGTGGCGCCCTCACAAACACTTACCAATAGTGAGTATCATAAACTACGTGCCTTGGCCATCAAGATAATCCGGCATATAGGTATCGTTGGTGAATGTAACGTACAGTATGCCCTCGATCCTCAATCGGAGGACTATCGTGTTATCGAAGTCAATGCACGCCTATCCCGTTCGTCTGCTTTAGCATCTAAGGCTACAGGCTATCCGCTAGCTTTTGTGGCTGCCAAACTGGGTTTAGGTTACGGATTATTCGAATTGAAGAACGCTGTTACGAAAACCACCAGTGCCTTTTTTGAACCAGCTCTCGATTATGTGGTGGTAAAAATCCCTAGGTGGGACCTTACTAAATTCCATGGTGTTAAACGAGAACTGGGGTCGTCGATGAAGAGTGTAGGAGAGGTAATGGCTATCGGCCGTACGTTTGAGGAGGCTCTACAAAAAGGTTTGCGAATGATTGGTCAGGGGATGCATGGCTTTGTAGAGAATCATGAAATACAGATTAAGAACATTGCCACTGCACTACATGAACCAACTGACATGCGCGTTTTCGTAGTTTCGAAAGCCTTGAAGATAGGTTATAGTATCGACCAAATTCATCAGTTGACCATGATTGACCGTTGGTTTTTGCAGAAGTTCAGCCACATTGTTAGCATTGACCAAAAACTGAAAGGATTTTCCATTATTTCTGAGCTTATCAGTACGATGGACAAGATGGAATTGCTGGAGTTTCTTGAGGAACCAGATTTTGTCAATACCCTGCATGAAGCTAAAAAATATGGGTTCTCCGATTTTCAAATAGGCCGTGCTTTGGGGCTAGAATCCGTCATGTCAATGGAAAAAGCTGGTCTGCAGGTTCGTTCTTGGCGCAAGGAATTAGGCATTATGCCTATTGTCAATCAGATTGACACCCTTGCGGCAGAGTACCCTGCGCAAACTAATTATTTGTATTTGTCTTATCTATAAAGATTATAATAATGTGTGGAATTGTAGGTTATATTGGTGCCAAACAAGCTTATCCAATCTTGATAAAAGGACTGAGACGTTTGGAGTACCGTGGTTATGATAGCGCAGGGGTAGCTATGATAAGCCAACGGGGTGCATTAAATGTTTACAAAACTAAAGGGAAGGTGGATAACCTGACTGACTATTGTACAGACAAGGATGTATCAGGCAGTATCGGTATTGCTCATACAAGATGGGCTACGCATGGTGAACCTTCTGCTCGAAATGCCCATCCTCATTACTCTCAAAGTCACAATTTGGCCATCATTCACAATGGTATTATAGAGAACTATGCCGATATCAAGGCCAAACTACAGGAAAAAGGCGTGGCATTCGCGAGTGATACAGATACGGAAGTATTGGTGCAGTTGGTGGAGTATATTATGTCGAATAGGAGCTTGACCCTACTTGAAGCTGTGCAAACTGCTCTCTTTCAAGTGATAGGAGCCTATGCTATAGCTATTATAGATAAACGTGAACCCACTCAGATTATAGTTGCCCGCAAACAAAGTCCGCTGGTAGTTGGCATTGGTGAAAGTGAGTTTTTCATAGCATCTGATGCCAGTCCAATTATAGATTATACAGACAAGGTTGTTTATCTCGAGGATGGCAACATTGCCGTTATCCGTCTAGGAGAGGAGCTGAAGGTGATGGGCATACATGGCGAGGAGCAAGAATTGAAGGTAAAGAAAGTGGATTTAAATCTAGGGCAGATAGAGAAAGGTGGCTATGAACATTTCATGTTGAAAGAAATATTTGAGCAACCGGAGTGTTTGACCAACTGTATGCGTGGGCGTATCAATGTAGAGGGCAATCAAGTGACCCTTTCGGCCTTGATTGACCATCACCAGCAACTGCTTGGAACTAAGAGAATTGTCATAGTGGCTTGTGGTACCTCCTGGCATGCAGGTCTTATAGGTAAACAGCTTATTGAGAGTCTATGTCGAATTCCTTGTGAGGTGGAGTATGCTTCTGAATTCCGCTATCGTAATCCGGTGGTTTCAAAAGATGATGTGGTGATTGCCATTTCACAGAGCGGTGAGACTGCTGATACGTTGGCTGCCATACAACTAGCAAAAGAGCAGGGCGCTTTTATATATGGCATCTGTAATGCCATCGGATCTAGTATCCCCCGTGCTACCGACACAGGAACTTATATTCACGTAGGACCAGAAATTGGTGTCGCTTCTACTAAGGCTTTTACAGGGCAGGTTACGGTATTGTCTATGTTGGCTCTTTGCATGGCCAACAAACTGGGGACTATCTCTATTGAAAGGTATCGGCAAATGGTGTCTGAGTTGACATGCATACCAAAGAAGATGGAACAGGCGCTACAAGCTAACGAGGAGATAAAGCATTTGGCAAGGATTTTTACTTATGCCAAGAATTGCCTTTATCTAGGTAGGGGCTATAACTATCCAGTAGCGTTGGAAGGCGCTTTGAAGTTAAAGGAAATCAGTTATATCCACGCTGAAGGTTATCCTGCTGCAGAGATGAAACACGGTCCTATTGCTCTGATTGACTCAGAAATGCCAGTGTTTGTCATAGCTACCCGCGACAGACTATATGAGAAAGTAATCTCAAATATTCAAGAAGTTAGGGCACGTGGTGGCAGGGTAACTGCTTTAATAACTGAAGGTGATGAACATATAAAACAGTATGCTGACCATGTAATTGAGTTACCAGATACGTTGGAATGTTTTCAGCCACTTATTGCATCTATCCCATTGCAATTATTGGCCTACCATATAGCCGTTTGCAAGGGCAAGGATGTAGATCGTCCACGAAATCTAGCAAAAAGTGTAACAGTAGAATAAAAGACAAAATTATGTGTGGAATAGTAGCCATATTAAACGTAAAGCAACAAAGTGTTGAACTGAGACAGAAAGCGTTGAAGATGAGTCAGAAAATCCGCCATCGCGGACCAGACTGGAGTGGTATATATTGTGGAGGCAGTGCCATTCTTGCTCACGAGCGATTGAGCATTGTAGATCCTGAGAGTGGCGGACAGCCATTGTTTTCACCTGATCGCCATCAGGTGCTGGCTGTGAATGGCGAGATTTATAATCACCAAGAAATACGTCGTCGCTTTGCCGGCCAATACGAATTTCAGACAGGGAGTGACTGTGAGGTGATATTGGCTCTATATCGAGAGAAAGGTATTGGTTTCCTTGAAGATTTGAGTGGCATCTTTGCCTTTGTCATGTATGATGAGGCTACCGATGAGTTCCTGATAGCCCGAGACCCCATTGGTGTTATTCCACTTTACATTGGTTTTGATAGCGATGGTAAGGTATATGTTGCATCTGAACTGAAAGCACTGGAGGGGCAGTGTGAACGCTATGAACCATTTCTTCCTGGTCATTATTATTGGAGCTGTGAACCAGGTATGAAACGTTATTATCAGCGTGATTGGTTTGAATATGCAGCAGTAAAAAATAATGATGCAGATGTAACAGCTATTCATGATGCTCTTGATGAGGCGGTGAAGCGTCAGTTGATGAGCGATGTGCCTTATGGTGTGTTATTATCTGGAGGGCTTGATTCATCGGTTATTTCTGCCATAGCAGAGAAATATGCAGAAATGCGTATCGAGGATGATTCTCGCACAAAAGCATACTGGCCTCGTCTGCATTCCTTTGCTGTTGGTCTCAAAGGGGCTCCCGACTTGGCAAAGGCAAGATTAGTGGCAGACCATATCGGTACTGTTCACCATGAAATTAACTACACTATACAAGAGGGACTTGATGCTATACGCGATGTTATTTATTTCATTGAAACTTATGATGTGACTACTGTTAGAGCTTCAACGCCTATGTACCTGTTGGCTCGTGTCATTAAGTCGATGGGTATTAAGATGGTGCTTTCAGGCGAAGGTGCAGATGAAATATTTGGTGGCTATCTTTATTTCCATAAAGCGCCTGATGCCAAAGCTTTTCATGAAGAAACCGTTCGTAAACTCAGTAAATTGTACCTCTATGATTGTCTGCGAGCCAACAAAAGTCTGAGTGCATGGGGAGTGGAAGGGCGAGTTCCTTTCCTTGACAAAGAGTTTCTTGATGTTGCTATGCGAACCAATCCTATGGCTAAGATGTGCCCTGGCTCTACTATTGAGAAGAAGATTGTCCGTGAAGCATTTGCTGACATGCTACCTGCAGCAATTGTTTGGCGGCAGAAAGAACAGTTCAGTGATGGAGTAGGCTACTCATGGATTGACACTTTAAAGCAAGTGACTGCTGAAGCAGTATCAGATGAGCAAATGGCGAACGCAGCTAAACGTTTCCCCATTAATCCGCCCCAAAATAAGGAGGAGTATTATTATCGTAGCATCTTCGCCGAGCATTTTCCTAGCGATTCTGCAGCACGCAGTGTTCCAAGTGAAGCCTCTGTTGCTTGCTCAACAGCTATCGCTCTTGAGTGGGATGCTGCTTTTAGAAATATGAATGATCCTTCAGGTCGTGCCGTCAAAGGGGTACATGAACAGGCATATTGAGGCTCGTATGAACAACGAACAGTAGAACAGTTGTTTTTCTGTTATCCTATCGTACCATCTGTGTAAATTTCAGCAGCATAAAAAATAAGCACTTAATGATGGCTATTCTTAAAAGATGACTATCTTTGCTGATAGAAACATAAAACAATCCTACTGATGAAACGTATTGTCTTCCATCTTATCCTTCTACATATGGCCTTGCTGGGCTCGCTGTCTATGCTGGCGCAAACCACGGCTCCTGAGACCATCACGATGCTGACCTACAACATTCGTCATGGAGCTGGGATGGATAACACGATGAACCTCGAGCGTCAGGCGGCCATCATCAAAGCTTGCGAGGCAGATGTGGTGGCTCTACAGGAAGTGGATAGTGTGACTAACCGTTCGGGGATGATTGATGAGGCTGCCTATCTGGCGCAAGAGAACGAGATGGTGGGCACTTTCGGACGTGCCATTGATTTCGATGGGGGCAAATATGGCGTAGCCGTACTGAGCAAGGAGAAACCTCTGAGTGTAAAGAATATCCCACTGCCGGGCGCTGAGCCGCGTACCCTGCTGGTGTGCGAGTTCGAGCAGTTTGTCTTTGCCTGCACACACCTCGACCTGGAGGAAGTGAATCGTTTGGCTTCGGTGGAAATCATAGTGAACGAAGCAAAGACGTGGGACAAGCAGTTCTTCCTCTGTGGTGACTGGAACGATGAGCCTGATAGTCAGTTCATGGAAAGGATGAAAGAGTGGTTTACCATTCTGAGCAATACCAACGGTGACGATGTATTATATCCAACGTATTTATCGTTTCCAGCGGATGAACCCAACAGGTGCCTCGATTATGTGGCAGGGTTCGGGCAGAATGTTATTAAGAGGAGCAGTGAAATATTGAATGAACCGGAGGCTTCAGACCACCGGCCTGTCCTTGTCGTGGCATCCACAAAGGTTTTGGATTGATAATTATGTTAAATCAGTATATACGTAACGATTAAAAGTAATTTCCTATGAAAAAAAAGGCTGTTATCAAAGATCTTCTGGTTTTATGGCTCGCTTTGGGTGCACTTGGATGTGCAGCGGTGAATCTTCATATTTCGCTGAATATGCTAGCTCAAAAAGAAGAATAACTCAGAAAGAAACTTGCAGGAAGCCAATGCTAATAGGCTACAGATAAGCATTAGTAATTATCTCATTGTAATAGAGTGGTTATGATTAAATAAGCATCAGTTACTCAGGCTGCTCAGGGTATCGGCTGCGTACTGCTTTTCCTCCTGGAACAAACACGATGTTGCGTGCGAACTCAATCTGGAACTGTGCATCGTCCAAACCTGTCATGAGCTTGCCTCCCACATAACAGTTGGTGAAGGTGATGTTCTCAACCGACTGCTTTGGATGCCCTACGATGGTGAATGGCTTCAAAGGGTTCTCCCAAGTGACGTTCTTCATGTGTACTCCGTTGATAGTGCCCATCTCGCCATTGCCATATCGTTCGCCTTCGGTGAGGATGATCTCCATGTTCTTGTATTCGATGTCGCCTTCAACGCGCACATCTTCAAACCTGATGTCGGAAACCTGTGAAGGGCCATCGCACACGATGCTGAAAGCTGAATGACCTCCTGACCTTCCACTGCCCCAGGCACGCAGGATATCGCAATCCTTTACCAGTACGTTCTTTACTTCTCCGCCGTTAAGCTCAAAACCTAAAGTCACACCATCAGCATGGTCCCATCCAACAAAGACAGACTTTGTGATGGTGATGTCGCGTGTGCTGAGGTCATAATCGGCAGCACCCCTTCGGCCGTTGCTCTTGATGGCTATACAATCGTCGCGCGTTCGGATGAAGCAGTCATTGATGGTGAAACCCTTGCATGACACAGGATCGATGCCGTCGAGTCCCCACACGCCCTGATAGGTGAACACCTTCACGTTGTCATAGCTGGAATTAGTACAGTTGGTTAATGTATTGGCCCATCCACGGGTATGCCTTATGGTGATGCCGTCCACTTGGAAGTTGGCGCTGCTCGTTACCCTCACGTTGCCAGACAGTGAACCTCTGCCGAAGATACGTACATTATCAGCGTTCCTACCTGTAATATTGGCCGTTACGTTAGCGCCACCAGCAATATAGATTTGCTGACCACTCTGCAGTTCAATGTTACCTACCTCATGGTTGCCTGGACCGTAGTATATAATCTTCTTGTCATTAGGTTTGGGGGCATCTTTCTCCAAAGGATTGGCGAATAATGCCAGATGTGGCAACTTGTTCACTTCAATGTACAACTTCTGTGGACCATCGATGGTGAAAGTCAGTTCACGCCCATTGGCCTCGCCCTTGATTCCTGCGCTCTTTGGCAGGATCTGGTAACTGGTAATGTCTTCGCTGACAGTAATCACTACCTTCTGCTCACCTTGGCACGAGAAATTCATCATATTCAGGTCTTCCATGCCTCCGGCACCCACTACCTCTGTCCATACTTCCTGACCGTTGACCGTAGCCTTGAAATCAGTGCTGGTACGCATACCTGGAACAGCAGGGTAAGTAACTGTCTGCTGTGCCAAACAAGCAAGCTGCAACGCAGCCATCAGCAGAAATATAGATAATCTCTTCATATTCTCTTTATTAGTTAGTTAAAAATCTATTTCAAATCAAGCACATAAGTTTCTCTGGCTGGTACAGACAGTACGCCTGTTACTGGCAATGTCTGTCCTGTCCATACATCTGTTCCCTGCGAGAATCCTTTGGTGACCTCCCTGTAACGGTTCATGTCCAGATTCTGGTCATCGTCAGTTCCATTCATTATTACAAGTACGGTTTTGTTATCCTTTATTCGGGCATAAACATAGCAGCCTTCAGACATAGGAGCATAGTGCAGCAATTGACCATGAATAATGGCATCATTGTTCTTGCGCCACTGCAGCAACTTCTGCATATAGTTCCACGCTTCATTTTGCAAATCAGTCCTGCCTTGTGCTGTGAAAGCATTCACAGGATCTCCTTCCCATCCGCCAGGGAAATCTGTTCGTATCACACCATCTCCCTGTTCCTTGGTGCCATGCATCAGAATCTCAGTACCGTAATAAAGTTGCGGAATGCCTCTCGTGGTAAGCAAGAAAGCTATGCCTTGCCTGTATCGCCTAAGGTCTGTCTCGTCTTTGCGCATGAAACGGGAGGTGTCATGATTGTCAAGGAATATCAGCACATTGCTCAGGTCTGCAAACTGATAATCCTGAGCCAGTATCTCATAGATCTTGAATAGACCAGCTTCATGCAGATCATTACCATCGCTTACCTCATCAAATACATGCTGTGAAGCAAATGCAAGCTCGAAGTCCATCACTGTCTTAAGATGAGAGTTGCGGTCGCTGAGTTTGCTGCCACGCTGCCACCATGCTGAATTAGTGCCCGTGGGATACCATACTTCACCCATAATATTAAAATCGGGGTATTCCTCTTCTACGTCCTTGCACCACTGCGCCATGAAGTCATAATCAACATAGGAGTGTGTGTCCTGACGCACTGCATCAATGCCGGCATATTCAATCCACCAAATGCAGTTCTGAATCAGATATCTCGCCATATGCCTGTTCTTTTGGT
>JAEEGH010008439.1_pt1 | contig 24363 bp, 18 predicted proteins | sample 9134181 | NCBI WGS metagenome assembly JAEEGH01 (sample SAMN16246544, study PRJNA631951) | gut metagenome | biome: gut microbiome; feature: rumen; material: DP-attached | host: Bos | place: Iran: Karaj | collected 2018-10
GAAGGACTTTAGTCGTCTGATGACATTGGCAGATAGCCTTCAGGGCGAAGGTGACTTGTTGCCGTCGACTGCCGACTATTGGCGTGGCTATGCCTGCGACCGTATGAAGCGTAAGCAGGAAGCCGTTAGCTACTGGCAGCGCTCGCTAAACGAGGCAGCAAAGTCTGAGACCGACGAGGAAGTGGAGAACTACGTCAAGTCGGCCAGCCGACTGGCAAACCAGTTCTGTATCGAAGGCAACTACGAAGAGGCTCTGAAAATGGCAAAGCCCGTCGTTGCCCGCTTGGAGAAGCTCAAGTGCGACAATACCAGCGACTACATCAACCTGCTCATTTACATCGGCCTGAGTCAGGTCGGTTTGGGACAGTCAGAGGAGGAATCGCATCAGGGATTTCAGCTTGCCTGTGAAAAGCATCGTCAGCACATAGACAGCAATCACAGCGACGATGCTTATAAGGATGCTATTGCTGGTCTTGTGAATATAGCCTACTATTGCGTTATGGCGGGTAAGTACGAGCCAGCGCTCTATTACACCCGCAACTTTGGCGAACTGCTTATCGAGTACGAACAGCGCCCTGGAGTAGACTCCTCCTACATCGACCGTCAGGTAGGCCGTTTCACCATCTATAAGTCGCTGGCTCAAAGCAATCTCGGACGTAAGGCCGATGCTGAGGCCACCTACAAGGCTTTTTTGGAAACCAAATTCAGCCAGACTGCTGAAGGCAAGGCTATGGCCGAAAACTACAAGAGTGGCATTGTAGACGAAGAGGATGTCGAGGCTACTGACGAGCCGTAAGCAATCCAGCTAATATCTGTTAAAGAAAATATGCTGCCATCCTAAGGAGAATGGCAGCATATTTATTTGTTGTCTGTCGTAGTAGCTTTATTCACCCTTGATGGCAGCCACACCGGGAAGCACCTTGCCCTCGATGGCCTCGAGCAGAGCGCCGCCGCCGGTGGAGATGTAGCTCACCTTGTCGGCCAGACCGAACTTGTTGACACAAGCCACGGAGTCGCCGCCGCCAATCAGAGAGAAGGCGCCTTCAGCAGTAGCCTTGGCCACAGCCTCACCTACGGCACGAGAGCCGGGAGTGAACTCCTCGCACTCGAAGCAGCCGGCAGGACCGTTCCACAGAATGGTCTTGGCACCCTCGATAGCCTTGGCGAACTTTTCGCGGCTGATGGGACCTGCATCCAGACCGTCCCAACCGTCTTCGATGGCGTTGGAGGGGAATACCTTGATCTCAGCGCCGGGCTTTACGGAGAAGGTAGAGAAGTCGTAGCCGGTGCAGCAAACGGAATCCTCGCCGAGAATCAGCTCAACGCCGTTCTCCTTGGCCATCTTCTCAACGCCGAGAGCAACGTCCAGCTTGTCGAGCTCCACGATGGAGTTGCCGATGTTGCCGCCGTGAGCCTTCATGAAGGTGTAGGTCATACCGCCGCAGAGGATGAGCTTGTCCACCTTGCCCAGGAGGTTCTCGATGATGCCGATCTTGGTGCTCACCTTGCTGCCGCCCATGATGGCAACGAAGGGACGCTTGATGTTGGAGAGCACGTTGTCAACAGCCTGCACCTCCTTCTCCATCAGATAGCCCAGCATCTTGTTGTCGGCGTCGAAGTAGTCGGCGATGACAGCGGTGGAAGCGTGCTTGCGGTGAGCGGTGCCGAAGGCGTCCATAACGTAGCAGTCAGCATAGCTGGCCAGAGTCTTGGCGAACTCCTTCTGAGAAGCCTTCATGGCCTTCTTGGCCTCGTCGTAAGCGGGATCTGCCTTGTCGATACCTACGGGCTTGCCTTCCTCTTCGGGGTAGAAGCGGAGGTTCTCCAGCAGGAGGGCTTCACCCATCTTCAGAGCCTTGGCGGCATCGGCAGCCTTGGCGCAGTCGGGAGCGAAGCTTACGGGGCAGCCAAGCGCCTTGGCTACGGCGTCCTTAATCTGAGAGAGAGACATCTTGGGGTTCACCTTGCCTTTGGGCTTGCCCATGTGGCTCATAATGATTACAGCGCCACCGTCGGCGAGAATCTTCTTCAGAGTGGGCAGAGCGCCGCGGATACGGGTGTCGTCGGTGATTTCACCGTTCTCGTTCAGGGGCACGTTGAAGTCCACGCGAACAATGGCCTTCTTGCCGGCAAATTTGTACTGGTCAATAGTCATCATAGAAGTAATGTGTTTTATGTTGTTAAAGAATTATTCTTCGCAGAGTTCGGTCAGAATGCCGCAGGTGCTCTTCGGGTGAAGGAAAGCGATGTGCAGCTTGTCGGCACCGTTTCTGGGAGCCTTGTCGATCAGGCGGATGCCCTTTTCGTCGCAGAAGGCCAGAGCTTCGCTCACGCCGTCTTCCACCTTGAAAGCTACGTGGTGAACGCCGCGTCCGCCGTTGTCGAGGAATTTCTGCACGGTGCTGTCGGGGCTGGTGGGCTCGAGCAGCTCGATCTTCACCTCACCGACCTGAAGGAAAGCGGTCTTGACCTTCTGGTCTTCCACCACTTCGGTCTTATAGCACTTGAGTCCGAGAACGCCCTCGAAATAGGGCAGGACATCTTCGATCTTCTGTACGGCGATGCCCAGATGTTCAATTTTGGAGATTTTCATTGTTTTCAGATTTTATTGTTTTCCGGAAATATTACTTTCGCTTTGAATGTTTTGGCCTCTTCGGGGGTCATCTGCGCATAAGCCATGATGATGACGGTGTCACCCACCTGAGCCTTGCGGGCTGCGCCGCCGTTCAGGCAGATGCAGCCGCTGCCTCTCTGTCCCTCAATGGTGTAGGTGTCGAAGCGCTCTCCGTTGTTGTTGTTCACGATGAACACACGCTCTCCGGGCACGATGCCCACCGCATCCATCAGGTCGCGGTCGATGGTGATGCTGCCCATGTAGTTGAGATTGGCTTCCGTCACTGTGGCGCAGTGTATTTTGCTTTTTAGCAATTCTATTGTCATTGTCCTCTATGTTTAAAACCGCTTGGTCGGAAACATGTATTTTTATTTGTAGCGAATGTGGTCGATGAGCCGGATGGGCGTGTGGCCGCAATAAACGGTGATGCAGCCCACGATGTGGGGTGCGTCGTCCCAGCTGTTGACTTCGGCCAGCGTCTCGCCGTTGACGATGCTGTAGTATTCCACCTCAAGACCCTTGATGGCGTTGAGCGTGTCCGTCACCCAGGCTTCCGTCTCGCGTACGGACAAACCCTGTGACAGGCTTTCCTTCATCACTCGGTAGATGTTGGCAGCGAGCACCTTTTCGTCAGGTGTCAGCAGGCTGTTGCGCGAACTCATGGCCAGTCCGCTGGCTTCGCGGATGACGGGGCAGGGCACGATTTCCATCTTGAATCCCAAGTCGGCCACCATGCGGCGGATCACGCAAATCTGCTGAAAATCCTTCTCGCCGAAATAAGCGCGGTCGGGCTCCGTGATCATGAAGAGCTTGGAGACGATCTGACACACGCCGTTGAAGTGGCCCGGACGGCGCGCTCCTTCCATCACGCTGTCGGTGGGAGGGTAGGAGAAGCTGCGTGTGTCGGGCTCGGGATACATCTCGCTGACGCTGGGCGCAAAGGCAATCTGTGCGCCGCATTGCTCCAACAGTTTGCAGTCGGACTCCAGAGTGCGGGGATAGCGCTCCAGATCCTTGGGGTCGTTGAATTGGGTGGGGTTGAGGAAAATGCTCACAACGGTGACGTCATTCTCCTTCACACTGCGGCGGACGAGCGAGGCGTGACCCTCGTGCAGAGCGCCCATTGTCGGCACCAGACCGACGCTTTTTCCTGCATTTTTTGCCTCCGAAAGACAGGCCTGCAGTTCCTTAATGCTGTGAATAGTTTGCATACAGGCTGCAAATTAACGAAGTTTTCCTCAAACAAAGAAATTTTTCCCTCTAAATTCTATAAAAAAGAGGTGTAATTTGAAAAAAATGCAAAATGAGGGCGGATGCCTCGATTTTTTTTCGTATATTTGCGCTCGAATTAATGTCCATCTATCAATGAATACGGTCAAAAAATTCCTTTTTATAGTCCAAGAGACCGAACCTTTTCTCGATCCGAGTCCTTTTGCCACCCTGTGTCGGGAACTGGTTCCTAAAGCTATTGACAGTGGGGCAGAAGCCCGCACCTTCATGCCGAAATGGGGCCTGATCAACGAGCGGCGCAACCAGCTTCACGAGGTCATCCGCCTCTCGGGTCAGAATATCATTATTGACCGTACGGACCACAATCTGCTCATCAAGGTTGCTTCGGTGCAAGGCACCCGAATGCAGGTCTATTTCATTGACAACGACGAATATTTCGGCAAGCGCGGTTTCCACGCCGACGCCAAAGGCGTGGAATACAAAGACAATCCCGAGCGTGCCACTTTCTTTGCACGCGGCGTCATCGAGACCGTCAAGAAGTGGGGTTGGGTGCCCGACGTGGTGCACTGTGTCGGCTGGGTGTCGGCCATGATGCCGTTCTACATCCGCAAGGCGTTTGCCACAGAGCCCGCTTTCCGCGACTGCAAGATTGTCTATACGCCTTCCGGCATCGACTTCACAGCCAACATGCCGAAGAATCTGGTCGGCATCCTCTCTCATCGCGGCGCCACGATGGATTCGCTCGCCAAGGTGGGACTGTGCACGATGGCCGATTTCGAGAAGATTGGTGTTTTCTTTTCCGACATCGTGGCTCCCTTTGCGCCTTGCGATGCACTTCTGGAGTTTGCCGAGAAGCACAAGAAGCTGATTGTCCCCACACCCGGTGAAGGAGAAAACTGGACGGAGAATTATGTGACTTACGTCAACAGGGTCTGGGACGAGACTCATCCTCAAAAAGACGATGACGATGACTAAGGCCGGTGCATTTCTTTTGGGTCTTTGCGGCCTGCTGTGCGCCTGCACCGAAACGACCGGCACCTTGGGCATCATCGAGACGGGCGAGGAGTTGTCGACCGTCACGGCCACATTCCAATTCACTTCCGGCACAGACTCTCTGGATCTTGAGAAGTTGCCCTACAACAGTCAGTTCGGCTGCATCGGCGCCATTCGCGATCCGGAGACGGGCGGCCTCATTGAGTCTTCTTTCGCCACCCAGTTTGTCACTCAGTCAACTTTCGCGCTGCCGGACGAGAGTCTCATGAAGAAGGTGGACGGCCACGTTGTGTGCGACAGCATGGAGCTGATTCTGTTCATGAATCAGGCTTACGGCGATCTCAACAACGCCATGAAGATGGAGGTGTACGGCATGCAGTCCGACCGCGAGATGCTCAATTCGCTTACGGGCATCACTTTCCCGGAGGAGAAGGTGGCCGACTTCAACGAGCATCTCGGCAGCCGTATGTTCACGTTCTACGACCGCACGATACCTGCTGAAGAGCTGCAGTCCTCCACTCATCAGCACAGCATCCGTGTGCCTCTCGATGCCGAGATCGGCACGCAGATGATGATGAATTACTACGAGCACCCCGAGTGGTTCCGTGACAACAATCTCTTCCACGACAATGTCTTCCCCGGTGTCTATTGCCGGCTCTCCGAGAGTGAGGGCACGATGGTCAATGTGGCCGTATCGGCGCTTGACATCAACTTTGTCTACAAGAAGGACGGCAAAAACAAAGAGGGGTTTGTGCGTTTCGGCGGCACCCCCGAAGTCTTTCAGTGCACCCGCGTGGAGAATCCCAAGTCGCGCAAAAAGCTCTGTGAGGTTCCCGACACCACCTATCTGAAGAATCCCGACGGCGTCATCACCTACATCAATCTTCCCGTCGACGAGATGCTCAAGGGCCACGAGCAGGACAGCATCTCCATGTGTGCGCTCACGCTGCAGGCTTATTCCAAGACCGACGACGCCTTCGACGCGCCCGCTCAGCTCCTGCTTGTGCCGCATGCGCTGCGCTACGAGTTCTTCACGGAGAGCTGGAACAAGGACGACCGTTTCTTTTACATCACCTCATACAACGCCACCACCAACGCTTATGTCTTCTCCAACATCAGCCGTCTCGTCAAGGGTCTGAAGCTGTTGAAGGATATGGGCGTTACCACAGACGAAGACTGGGAGAGGGTGGATGTGATTCCCGTCTCGACCACTTCCGACGGGACGACCTACACTTCCATCTTCTATGATGTGACGCCCACCTCGGTGCGTCTCGTGTGCGGCACGGACGACAAGCCTCTGGACATTCAGGTGGTCTATTCCTATTTTAACAAGTAAAGTATTTTGAACAACAATTATAAGCAAGCACAAAACATGAAGAAAGTTCTCGTTCTCGGTTCCGGAGCCCTCCGAATTGGTCAGGCCGGCGAGTTTGACTACAGCGGCAGTCAGGCCCTCAAGGCATTGCGCGAAGAAGGTATTCGCAGCGTATTGGTCAACCCCAATGTGGCCACCATTCAGACATCGGAAGGCATCGCCGACACCGTTTATTTCCTCCCCATCACGCCTCATTTCATCACGGAAATCATTAAGAAAGAGCGCCCCGACGGCATCTTCCTGGCCTGGGGTGGACAGACGGCGCTCAACTGCGGCACGCAGCTCTATATGGACGGCACGCTCAAGAAGTACGGCGTGCAGGTTCTGGGCACCTCTGTGGAGTCGATCATGAACACCGAGGACCGCGATCTCTTCGTGAAAGAGTTGAACAAGGTGTCGCTCAAGGTGCCCGTGTCGGAGGCCTGCGAGTCGATGGAGGATGCCATTGTGGCCGCCCGTCGCATCGGCTTCCCCATCATGATCCGTTCGGCTTACGCTCTGGGCGGTCTGGGCAGCGGCGTCTGTCCCGACGAGAAGACTTTCCGCGAGATTGCCGAGAGCGCTTTCACCTTTGCGCCTCAGGTGCTCGTTGAGGAGAGCCTCAAGGGCTGGAAGGAGATCGAGTTCGAGTGCATCCGCGACAAGAACGACCACTGCTTCACGGTGGCTTCGATGGAGAACTTCGATCCTCTGGGCATCCACACGGGTGAGAGTATCGTGGTGGCGCCCACCTGTTCGCTCTCCGAGGAGCAGGTGAAGATGCTGCAGGACATCACCATCAAGTGCGTGCGTCATCTTAATATTGTGGGCGAGTGCAACATTCAGTTTGCCTTCAACGCCGAGACCAACGACTACCGCATCATCGAGGTCAACGCCCGCCTTTCCCGTTCTTCGGCTCTGGCCTCCAAGGCTACGGGCTATCCTCTGGCTTTCGTGGCCGCCAAGATTGCGCTCGGCTACACCCTCGACCAGATCGGCGAGATGGGCACGACCAACTCGGCTTACGTAGCGCCTTCGCTCGACTACATGATCTGCAAGATCCCCCGCTGGGACCTCACCAAGTTTGTCGGTGTGAGCCGCAAGATCGGCTCGTCGATGAAGTCCGTGGGCGAGATCATGAGCATCGGCCGCTCCTTCGAGGAGATGCTGCAGAAGGGTCTGCGTATGATCGGTCAGGGCATGCACGGCTTTGTCGGCAACGACCACACGCGCTTCACCAATCTCGACGAGGAGCTGCAGAATCCCACCGATCTGCGCATCTTCGCCATTGCTCAGGCTTTGGAGGAGGGCTACACCATCGACCGCCTCTTCGAGCTGACGAAGATCGACCCCTGGTTTATTGAGCGCATGAAGAACATTGTGGACTACAAGCATGTGCTGCAGCAGTACAACTCCCTCGAAGAGCTTCCCGCCGACGTCCTGAAGAAGGCCAAGGTGATGGGCTTCTCCGACTTCCAGATTGCCCGCTTCGTGTTGAAGAACAGCGGCAGCAACATGGAGAAGGAGAATCTCGCCGTGCGCGCTCTGCGTAAGAAGCTGGGCATCCTGCCTGCCGTCAAGCGTATCCCCACGGTGGCTTCCGAGCATCCCGATCTCACCAACTACCTCTATATGACTTATGCCGTAGAGGGTTACGACATCAATTATTATAAGAACGAGAAGAGCGTTGTCGTGCTCGGCAGCGGTGCCTATCGCATCGGCTCCAGCGTGGAGTTCGACTGGTGTTCGGTCAACGCCATCCAGACGGCGCGCAAGTTGGGCTACAAGTCCATCATGATCAACTACAACCCCGAGACGGTCTCCACCGACTACGACATGTGCGACCGCCTCTATTTCGACGAGCTCTCCTTCGAGCGTGTGCTCGACGTCATCGATCTGGAGCAGCCCAAGGGTGTGATTGTCAGCGTGGGCGGTCAGATTCCCAACAATCTGGCCATGAAGCTCTACCGCCAGTCCGTGCCCATTCTGGGCACTTCGCCCGTCTCCATCGACCGTGCAGAGAACCGCTCCAAGTTCTCCGCCATGCTCGACCAGCTGGGCATTCAGCAACCCGAGTGGAGCGCGCTGACCTCTATGGCCGACGTGAAGAAGTTCATCGACAAGGTGGGCTATCCCGTCCTCGTGCGTCCTTCTTACGTACTTTCCGGCGCCGCCATGAACGTCTGCTATGACGACGACGAGCTGAAGCGCTTCCTGGCTGCCGCCTCCGAGGTATCCAAGGAGTATCCCGTCGTGATCTCGCAGTTCATGCAGGAGACCAACGAGATAGAGTTCGACGCCGTTGCCCGTGCGGGCGAGGTGGTCGAGTATGCCATCTCCGAGCACATCGAGTTTGCCGGCGTCCACAGCGGCGACGCCACGATGTGTTTCCCTGCTCAGCACATCACCTTTGCCACCATGCGCCAGATCAAAAAGATCAGCAAGGCCATTGCCAAAGAGCTCAACATCTCCGGCCCCTTCAACATCCAGTTCCTGGCCAAGGGTCGCGAGGTGAAGGTCATCGAGTGCAACCTGCGTGCTTCGCGTTCGTTCCCGTTCGTCTCCAAGGTGCTCAAGCGCAACTTCATCGAGACGGCCACGAGGATCATGCTCGACGCGCCTTACGAGAAGCCCGACCGCTCCGCTTTCGACATCGACCGCATGGGCGTGAAGGCCTCCCAGTTCTCCTTCGCCCGTCTGCAGAATGCCGACCCCGTTCTGGGTGTCGATATGTCTTCCACCGGTGAGGTGGGCTGCCTGGGCGACAGCTTCGAAGAGGCTCTGCTCAACGCCCTGATTGCCACCGGCTACAAGATTCCTTCCAAGGACAAGGGCATCATGATCTCCAGCGGCGACACCAAGCAGAAGGTGGCCTTGCTCGACAGCGCCCGTGCGCTGCAGAAGGCCGGCTATCCCATCTACGCCAGCGAAGGCACGGCGCGCTTCCTTGCCGACAACGGTGTGAAGGCCCGCACTGTGTCCTGGCCCGACGAGAAGCATCCCGGCCGCAAGGGCGTGATGGAGATGATTGCCGACCACGCTTTCGATCTGGTCATCAACGTACCCAAGAATCACACCAAGCGCGAACTCACCAACGGCTACAAGATCCGTCGCGGTGCCATCGACCACAACATTCCCCTGATTACCAACGCACGTCTGGCCAGCGCCTTCATCGAGGCCTTCACCACCATCGGTGAGAAGGATCTCCAGATTAAGTCCTGGCAGGAGTACGATAACTAATTCTTTTATTAACCTATAAACAAACACATTATGAAACCTACACTATTCCTCCTCGCTGCAGGTATGGGTAGCCGCTACGGCGGTCTCAAGCAGCTGGACACTCTGGGCCCTCAGGGACAGAGCATTATGGACTACAGTATTTACGACGCCATTCAGGCCGGCTTCGGCAAGATCGTCTGGGTGATCCGCCGCGACTTTGAGGAGCTCTTCCGCAAGCAGATTCTCTCCAAGTACGAGGGCCACATTCCCTGCGAGCTCTGTTTCCAGTCGCTCGACGCGCTGCCTGCAGGCTTCAAGGTGCCCGAAGGCCGTGAGAAGCCCTGGGGCACCAACCACGCTGTGCTCATGGGCAAGGACGTCATCAAGGAGCCCTTCGCCGTGCTCAACTGCGACGACTTCTACGATCGCGATGCCTTCAAGGTGATGGCCAAGTTCCTCAGCGAGCTCCCCGAGGGCAGCAAGGGCAAATACGCTATGGTCGGCTTCCGTGTGGACAACACGCTCTCCGAGAGCGGCACCGTGAGTCGAGGCATCTGTGAGAACGACGAGAAGACCCACCATCTGACTTCCGTTGTCGAGCGCACCAAGATCGAGCGTCACAACGGTGTGGTGCAGTATCTCGACGAGAACGACCAGTGGGTCAGCATCCCCGACACCACGCCCGTGTCGATGAACTTCTGGGGCTTCACGCCCGACTACTTCGACTACTCCGAGGAGTACTTCATCAACTTCCTCAAGGACCCGAAGAATCAGGCCAACCCCAAGAGCGAGTTCTTCATTCCCCTCATGGTGGACCATCTCATCAACACGGGCCAGGCTACCTGCGAGGTGCTCGACACCACTTCCAAGTGGTTCGGCGTCACCTATCCCGAGGACCGTCCCGAGGTGGTGGCCAAGCTGAAGGCTCTGCACGACGCCGGTCAGTATCCCGACAAGATGTTCTAAGCGCATCGTGACACAAAGCGAAAAAGAGAAGGATCGACCCTCGGGGCCGGTCCTTCTTTCTTTGTGTCCTTATATAAATAATGTTCAGAACTCGAAGAGCACGCGTCCGTTGATGCGGCGTTCGGTCAGATAGTTGGGCACGGCGTACTGTTGTCCCTGCGTGTCCGTCACCCAGAAGTATCCGGATACGTTGTTGAAGCCGAACACGTTGAAGCAGTCCACGCCGATCCAGATGTTCTTGATGGCGTTGAAGCGGCGCAGATGGCGGTCTTCGTTGTTGAGCGCGCGGAAGTTCATGCCGATGTCCACACGCTTGTAGGCCGTCGAGCGGAACACGTGCTTCTCGAGTCCCGTGTGGGGCGGTCCGTAGGGCAGTCCGCCGGCGAAGCAGGCCTTCAGCGAGAGCTTCCAGCGTGTGGAGTGGGGGAAGTAGTCGGAGAAGAACATGTTCACGTTCCACGTCTGGTCCGTCGGCTGCGGCACGGTCTTGCCGTTGATGTTCATCGAGGCCTTCATCAGTCCGAACGAGATCCACGAGTCGGTGCCGGGCACCATTTCGCCGTAGAGCTTGAAGTCGGCGCCCACTACGTAGCCGTCGGCGATGTTGCGGCCGTAGTAGACGATCTTCAGGTTGTCCACGTTGTAGGGGTTGAGGTTGGCCTGGTTCTTGTAGTAGGCTTCGGCGGTGAATTTGAAGGGCCTCTCGCCCAGCTTGAAGCGGTATTCCCATCCGGCCACCACGTGGATGCTCCTCTGGCTCTTGATGTCGCGGTTGAGGTTGACTATGGTGCCTGCGGCCGTTGTGACGGTGTCGCGCAGCTCCTTGTAGAAGGGGCGCTGGTAGTAGAGTCCCGTAGCCAGTCGGAAGGTCATGCGGTCGTTGCCCGACGGGGTGTAGCCCATCGACACACGGGGCGAGCAGAGCCATTCCTTGTTCCAGCTCCAGTAGGAGAGGCGCACGCCGTAGTTCACCTGCAGCACGCCCATCTTGCTCTCCGTGCGCCAGGTGTCCTGGGCGTACATCTCGAAGAGGTTGCTCGAGATGGAGTTGACGCTCTTGAGGTTGTAGATCACGTTGAGCCGGTCGTCCCGGTGGGGCATGGAGTATCCGGCGGAGTCGCGGTATTCCCATTCGCGCGAGTTCTCCTCGACGGCTTCGTGGCGCCACAGCAGTCCGGCGCGTATGTTGTGCGTCTTGCCCTTGCGCTCCCAGTCGGTGCGGATCACCTGCTGGTTGGATGTCAAGAGGTTGCGTGCGTGGGTCATGTAGGTGGCCACGTCGAGCTGCGTCTGCTGCAGGGTGTTGTCCAGCCAGTATTGTCCCTGTATGTCGTAGGTCTCGCGCTCCTTCGTGTGGAAGGCGCTGAACGAGGTCGTCAGCCACGAGCGCTCTCCCGTGCGGCGCTTGAGTTGCAGCGTGCCGTAGAGGGTGCGGAAGAGGTCCTCTTCGTGGCCGTCGAAGTACACCTTGAATTCGTGCGCCTCGTACATCGTGCCGAACTTCGTCTCGCGGTCTTCCGGCGTGAAGCGGTATTTGTTGTCGGAGACGTAGCCGATCATGCCGATCTCCCAGGCTTCGCTCAGCTTCCAGTTGAGGTGCATCTGGTAGTCTATGAATCGGGGCGAGTATTCACCCTTCGTGTCGAGCGATCCGAGCAGATATTTGGAGGTCTTATAGCGGAATCCGTTCTGGAAGCTGAAGCGCCTGTTGCCGTAGCCGAAATAGGCCGATGCGCCGAGCACGGAGATCTGTCCGCTGCCTTGCCATCCGAGGGGCTTCTTGTAGGTGATGTCGAGCACCGACGACATCTTGTCGCCGTAACGCGCCTCGAAGCCGCCGGCCGAGAAGTCCACGCGCTCCACCATGTCGGGGTTGATCACCGAGAGGCCTTCCTGCTCGCCGCTGTGGATGAGCAGCGGGCGATAGACTTCCACGCCGTTGATATAGACGCAGTTCTCGTCGAAGGAGCCGCCGCGCACGTTGTATTGCGACGAGAGCTCGTTGTGGGTGGAGACGCCGGCTTGCGTCTGTATGATTTCCTCGACGGCGTTGCCCGAGACGGTGGGCATGCGCTTGATGTCGGTCAGGTCGATGCGCTCCGTCTGTCCCATCTGCTTCTGCGTCTCCCTCACGGTGACTTCCGCCAGATCGCCCTCCAGGGGCAGCATCTGTATGTTGAGCGTCAGATTGCCTTTGGGCTTCACGAGCAGACGTCGGCGGTTGCCGTAGCCCATCATGCTGTAGACCACCCACACGGAGTCGGCGCTCTGGAAGGAGAAACTGTATTCGCCTTTGAGGTTGGCCGTCGTGCCGGCGGCCTGTCCTTCGATGCGCACCAGACAGAGCGACACCGCCTCACCGTTTTTGTCGGTGACGCGTCCCTTCAGATGCACCTCTTCGGCCAGCATCGTCAGCGCCATGGTGAGCAGGAGCAGGAGTGTCTTCGTGCGCATACCATAGTTATAAACGAAAAAAAGCGCCCGTTTCTTGCCCATGTCCCTCTTTTTTTTTACTTTTGCTGAAAATTTAGTGACTTCTATGGATTTTAAAGACCTCATCAAGCAGCGTCGCAGCATCCGCACCTTCACCTCCGAACCCGTTTCCGGGGAGCAGGAGCGCCTGCTTCTTCGCGCCGCCCTCATGGCTCCTTCGAGCAAGGGCAAACATTCCTATTACTTCAAGGTGGTGCGCGACCGCGCCCAGTTGGAGGCCCTCGCCGCCTGTCGCGATGCCGGCACGCAGCTGTTGGCCGAAGCGCCTATGGCCATCGTCGTGATGGCCGATCCCGCCGTCACCGACATCTGGGTGGAGGATTGCGCCTCCGCCACTTCGTACATCCTCCTTCAGGCTGAAGACCTGGGCCTGGGCGGCTGCTGGGTGCAGGTGCGCCAGCGCGGACTCGAGGGCGGCCCCTCGGCTGAAGACACCGTCAAGCGCGTGCTCTCTCTGCCCGCTGACTTCAAGGTGCTCTCTATGGTCGCCGTTGGCCACAAGGCCATCGAGCGCAATCCCCAGAACGAAGACAAGCTGCTTTGGGACCACGTGTTGTAATCCTCGGTCGGGGCAATGTGGCCTCGATTCTTGCCGAAGGGCTGCGCGAGGCCGGCATCGAACTCCTGCAGATGTGGCACAGGGGTGAAACCCTGTGTCCCGACGCCGATCTCTACATCATCGCCGTGAAGGACGACGCCGTCGCCTCTGTGGCGCGCCTCTGTCCGGAGTCGGCGCTGGTGGTGCATACGGCAGGCAGCGTGGCGATGGATGCACTCCCGCAGCAGCGTCGCGGCGTGCTCTATCCCATGCAGAGCTTCACCAAAGGGCGCCGTATCGACTGGAGCCGCGTGCCCTTCTTCATCGAGGCTTCTTCTGAGGAGGATACGGCGCTCCTGGAGTCCTTTGCCCGAAGGCTGTCCTCCTCGGTGTGGCGTCTCTCCAGCGAGCAGCGCAAGACGCTCCATCTGGCCGCCGTCTGGGTGTCCAACTTTCCCAACCATCTCTGGACCGTCGCCTCCGACCTGCTTTCGCGTGAAAACCTTCCCTTCTCCGTCATGCTGCCCCTCATCGAAGAGACGGCCGCCAAGGTGCACGAGCTCTCGCCGCGCGAGGCGCAGACGGGTCCGGCGCGTCGCGGAGACACCAAGGTGATGCAGGCCCATGAGGCCATGTTGCCAGAGGATTTACGCCTCATTTACCATCTTCTTTCAGCTTCCATACAACGCCATGATCAACTACGATCTCACTAAGATACGTCTCATCTGCTTCGATGTGGACGGCGTGCTCTCTTCGAGCACCATCCCTCTGGGCGAGGACGGTATTCCCCGCCGCACGGTCAACATCAAGGACGGCTACGCCATCCGTCTCTCCGGCCTCATGGGGATTCCTGTGGCCATCATCTCCGGCGCCAACGACAAGCGTCTGCTCACGCGCTTCGGTCTCCTTGGTGTGGAGGATGTGCGCATCGGCTGTTCGGTGAAGATACAGGTCTATGAGGAGTTGCTCGCGAAATATGGCCTCAAGGACGAAGAGGTGCTTTATATGGGCGACGACATCCCCGACTGGGAGGTGATGAAGCGTTGCGGCTGTCCCTGTTGTCCTCATGATGCTGCGCCGGAGATACGCGAGATATCCTGCTATGTCTCCCACACCGCAGGCGGCATGGGTTGCGGACGCGACGTCATCGAGCAGGTCCTCAAGGCCAAAGGCCTCTGGATGTCCGACAAAAAAGCCTTCGGCTGGTAAATTACGGTTAAGGGTTGCTTTCGCTGCGCTCAGCCTCATCGCTGGCGCTTAGAACACGGTTCAGGGTTCAGGGTTAAGGGTTCCGGTCTGCAGTTTTTCAAAAAAAACAATAAAAACAATAGAAAACAGAAAAAACCGTGAGCAGACAACGTGAGCTGTCATTCTCAGGAAAATATGCTGTGACGAGCCTATGGCTCTTTCATGCAGCGAGTTTGTTTGTCCTTTGAAAAACAAGCTTTTCACGTCCAAACAACCCTCGTTCCACTCACGCGCTTATCAGCGCTCTTCACAGCATCGAAAATTGCCTCGCGATGCTCAGCATAAAATTGCTCCACTCCGTTGCGCATAAAATAATTATTGTTCTGTAACGTGTTGTGGCATCCTGCTCGACCTCTCACTTCTCGGCATGATAAACCATTTTATGCTGAAAACGCTCGTTTGAAGCAATTTTAAGCGTTTCTGTCCCCCGATAACGGGGGAACCGAAGGGGGTGTAAAGACCATTGAAGCAAAGCTTGAGCTATTTTCCAATGCTGTGGTCGACCATTAGGGTCGTCGGATGACATGAGGCCGGATGTCTGAAAGCTTGCTTTCAAGCAAACGGCATTGTGTCAGCCGAAGAAGTGAACAAAGTGAACGAACACAGCATATTTTCCTTAGAATGGCAGCAGACAATGGCAGCAAACGAAATTTCCGTGATTTCTGTGTTTTCTGTGAGAAATTTTGAAACACACCCGGCTATGCAAACGAAGAGCCGCCAGGATAGCTCCCGGCGGCACATTCTTAATTTTTCATTTTTAATCTTACATTTGAAACCCGTCACCGGATTTCAATCTCCTCCTTGAGGTCGATTTCGGCGCCGTCGGCGTCGTAGAATTCATACTGCAGCATCGCGAGCTTCTGCGAGGGAATCACCTTCACGCCCAGGCCGTACTTCATCTGCCACTTGCGGTAGATGCTCCACAGACCCTGCTTGATGTAGGCGTCCACGTAGGGGTGTACGTGCAGCGTGAAGCGCTTGATGCCGAACTTGTTCACCAGCAGCCCGATCTTGCCGTCGAGCACCTTGGTGAAGAGCAGGCTCGACTTGATGGTGCCGTGACCGTGACAGGTGGGGCAGGTCTCCTCCACGTTGACTTCCTGCACAGGACGTATGCGCTGTCGTGTGATCTGCATCAGTCCGAACTTCGTCAGCGGCAGGATGTTGTGCTTGGCGCGGTCGCCTTTCATGTCCTCGCACATGCGCTGGTAGAGGGCTTCGCGGTCTTCCGACTTCTTCATGTCGATGAAGTCCACGATGATGATGCCGCCCATGTCGCGCAGACGCAGCTGGCGGGCCAGCTCGTCGGCGGCGCCCAGGTTCACGTCGAGGGCGTTGGCTTCCTGATCGTTCTCTTTGTTCTGCGCACGGTTGCCGCTGTTCACGTCCACCACGTGGAGGGCCTCCGTGTGTTCGATGATGAGATAGGCGCCGTGTTTGTAGCTCACGGTGCGGCCGAACGAGGATTTGATTTGTCGTGTGATGTCGAAGTTGTCGAAGATGGGCAGCTTGCCCTTGTAGAGCTTCACGCACTCGGCGCGCTCGGGGGCGATGAGCGTCACGTAGTCGCGTATCTCTTCATAGGTGCGCTCTTCGTTCACCCAGATGTTCTCGAAGGAGGGGCTGAAGAGGTCTCTCAGCAGACCTACGGCGCGTCCGCTCTCCTCATAGACGAGGGTAGGGAAGTCCTTGGCCTTCTGTGCCTTCTTCAGGGTGTCTTCCCAGCGCTTGACGAGGATTTTCATCTCCTGATCCAGCTCCGAGGCTTTCTTGCCTTCGGCCACTGTGCGCACGATGACGCCGCAGTTCTCGGGCTTGATGCTGGAGACGATGGATTTCAGCCTGTTGCGCTCGGCCGACGATTTGATTTTTGTGGAGACGTTGACCTTATCCTCGAAGGGAATCAACACGAGGAATCGGCCCGGAAACGTGATCTCGCAGGTCAGTCGGGGTCCTTTGGTGGAGATGGGCTCTTTGACGATTTGCACCAGCATTTCCTGTCCCTGCGTCAGCGTGGTCTGTACGCTGCCGTTTTTGGGCAGATCGGGCAGGTTCTGTGCTTTGGCGTGGGGGAACAGGTTTTTGCGGTCGGAGAAGATTTGCTTCAGATATTTAGCGTAGGAGGCGAAGTGGGGGCCCAGATCGAGGTAGTGGATAAAGGCGTCCTTCTCGTAGCCCACATTGACAAAGGCCGCATTCAGCCCGGGCATGAGCTTGCGTACCTTTGCTAAGTAGATGTTACCTACGGAAAATGATTCTGAGAGTCCTTCTTCTTGGTACTCTGCGAGTTTCTTGTCCTCTGTCAGGGCAATGCTGATCTTCTTCGGGCCAACGTCGATGTAGAGTTCGCTGGTCATGTCAGAGGGAGATCTTACTTGCTCTTGTGACGATTCTTGCGGAGTCTCTTTTTACGCTTGTGAGTGGACATCTTGTGTCTCTTGTGCTTCTTACCGTTGGGCATAGTTTTTATGTGTTTAGTTTAACAACTTTATACTTATTCGCGAAAATGCGAGCGCAAAGGTACGAAATTTAATTGAAAATTGAAAGTTGAAAATTGAAAATTTATTGCTTATTTCCCTGTTTTGTCGAAATGACGGGCAGAAAGAGAGCTTTCTTCGGCCAATTTGTCTGTACGGTCACTACGACGACAAGTTAAATCTTACGCGCCCACGGGAGAATTTTTCCGAGCCCACGGGAAAGTCAAAATAGCGACAGACGAGAAGTGAGAGTCGGCAGTCGGGGTGGGAGCGTGTTTTATCAAGAAAATGGTTTGAATGTCAACCTTGTCAGTAAACTGTCAACCTTATCAGAAAATATACTGTCAACGACATCAGTAAAAGGATAAAAAACTGTCAACCGTTTTTAGGAAAAGACACTTTGTTTGCACGAAAAAATGCTCACGCAAACTACGCCGCATCCGCCCGAGCTGAATGCAGAAAAGCTGGCTTATTTTGCTGAGGCGAGTAGGATGTCTATGGAGCGTAGCTTCGTGAAATTGCAAGCAAATAACTATTTTGTCAAGATTTCGGATTTTGAAACACGTATAAACGCGCCGATTTTATAAAAGCTAAATGCCTGATAATCAATATTGGGCTGCTCGCTCAACCCCCAATCAGATACCCTGCAGAGACCGAGCAGAGCCCGACCAGAGGCGCTAAATGCGGGTTTGAATGTAAAGTATTACGTACACTCTGGCTGGTGAGTCACAATTTGCAATTTGCAATTTGCGTAATTTGCGTGAGCATTTTTTAAGCAAATTACGAGCCGATTTTCAAGAAAATCTGCCCCGATTGTTTGTTGTTTCAAAGAAAAAGTGTATTTTTGGAGACAAAATATTTCAACTTACGTATAAAACTAACCTTAAAAATCATTTTTCCTGAACCTCTGCCACGAGATGGCGTAGCCTTCGCTTACCTTCGCAGAAAAATTCGATAAAACATGAAAGACAACGACAGAGGACAAAGCCTGATAACCAAATACGTCTGGGTGATAGAGACCATCTATCGCAGACGTAAAATCTCCTTCAAGGAGCTGAACGAGCTTTGGCTCCGCGATGACATCAGCAGGGGTGTGGAGATTCCCAAACGCACCTTTGACAATTGGCGCTACGTCATCTTTGATATGTTTGGTATTATCATATCCAACGAAAAATGTGGCGAATATCGCTACTATATTGAAAATGAAGAGGACATCAGTAAGAATGGACTTCGTTCCTGGCTCTACAATACGCTCTGTGTAAGTAATACCTTGGCCAACAGCCAAAGCATCAAAAACCGCATCGTCTTGGAGTATGTGCCGTCCGGTCAGGAATACCTGCAACGCATCATTGAGGCGATGAAGGAAAATCGTGTGCTCAACATGACTTATCAGAGCTATTGGAAAGATGAGGAGAACAGCTTTGACGTACAGCCTTACTGTGTGAAGCTGTTCCGCCAACGCTGGTATCTGGTGGCGCGAAGTGTCGATCCTTATTATTATGAGCAGGGGCCTCGCATTTATGCTCTCGATCGCATCAAGTATCTTCATACCAAAGAAGAGACTTTTGAAATGCCAAAGGGCTGGGATGCTGAGAAATACTTTGACGGCTGCTTTGGCATCATTGCCGACCGTAATATAGAAATCCAACCCGTCAAGCTAAAGGTATCTGCAGGACAGGCTAACTATATACGTGACCTGAAGATGCATGAGTCTCAGGAGGAGATAGAACGCAATGGAGAATACAGCATCTTCTCTTTCTATCTGCGGCCGACATTCGATTTTCTGCAGGAACTGCTCTGGAACGGCGAGGATATGGAAGTGCTTGAGCCGCTGTGGCTTCGTAAGGAGATAGCCGGAAAGGTAAAGAGAATGTGTAACAAATACAAGGAGGATAAATAAATGAAAGACTTTGCAGCCGTAGATTTTGAGACGGCCAACAACGATCGCAGCAGCGTCTGCTCTGTCGGTGTCGTCATCGTGCGCGACGGGGAGATAGTGGATTCTTTCTACTCCCTCATTCAGCCCGAGCCGAACTATTACAACTATTGGTGCTCGCAGGTGCACGGGCTCTGCTGCGACGATACGGACGATGCGCCGCTCTTTCCTGAGGTCTGGGCGCAAATAGAGCCTTTGATCGAGGGACTGCCTCTTGTGGCGCACAACAGGCCTTTCGACGAGAGCTGCCTGAAAGCCGTCTTCCGGGTGTATCAGATGGACTATCCCGACTACGAGTTTTATGACACGCTTTGTATTTCACGGCGTGTTTTCCCTTATCTGTGTAATCACCAGCTTCATACGGTAGCTGAAGAGTGCGGTTATCTCCTAGAGAATCACCATCATGCACTGGCAGATGCAGAAGCTTGTGCGTGGATAGCAAGAGAAATATTGTAATTACCTAAAGTGATATAATTATGGAATTAGAAAATAAAATAGATGCAATAATCGGGGAATTAAGAGAATTTATGAGTTTGAACAACCCAGATATTGAAAGTCTGAGGAATAAAATTGAAGTAATTGAAAATGAAGAATTGTTCAAATTGGATGATGAGTATGATGACTGGAGAGGTCAGATATACGACCAAGGAGGGCCTAATGAAGAATCCGACAAACTAATTGATAAAATTGGAGATAAGTTTATTGAAGCTGATACTCTAATCAACTCTATACGTGAGAAATTTGGTATAGAGGATTTTGATGAAGAAGATGAAGGCTTTTTAGATTCACTTGAGAATGATGACGACGAAGACAATGGTGATGATGAAGATGAGTATGATATAGTCTTAAAAATGGTTTCGAGAAGTGCGCTTAAAGCCATTGGTATTGACAACGAAGATGAACAAAGTACAAATCTGATGGGAACAATACTTGTCGGAATATCCTCAGAAGAGAGTGATGATGTTATAGCTGGAAGAGTTTTTGCCCAACTTGCTCTGTCTGGCTTTATGCTTCCTATGGAAGATATAAAGGAGATGTGCAGAAAAGCCCGAGAAAATTGCAAGAAGCAACTTTTCGGATTACAAATAGCCTTCAATAGCCTGAGAGAATATAATTGTAGTGCACTTGATGCATTGTCACAGATAGAGATGTTTCTGTAGAATTCGAGATTTAAAGGAGAGGTAATATGTTACAGATAACAGCAGACAATATAAAAGCGATTAAGTTTTTTGTGGCAAAAAAATGGCCCGAGAAACATGTAAGCAGTCAGGAAAATCCTGATGCCTATCACAGAAATCGTTTTATAAAAATATCAACTCTAGTAGATGAAAACATCGCACACTTTGAATATTCAAATGGATGGTTAGAATTTCATCTTGAGGGCGAATATCACGGAAATGAATTTAATTACGGTTTATACAAGTACCTACGTGATAAAGCTGACACTACGGGCTATTACAAATGGCACAATTGGTGGGGAATGAGACAGGGACGTTTGTCATATGAGGTATATATTGATAATCTTTTGGATCTTGCAGAGGCATTGTCTCAAATAGTGCCATATATAGATTCTTTAGTAAGTGATTATCTTAAGTGTAAAAATCTTATCCCCTTGACAGAAAGCACTTTGCCTATAGAAGAAATCAATCCTATTGAGCCAAGTTTAAGCCAAACATTACTTCACAAAGAAGAACAGCTTATTGATTCAAATAATATGGCTGTTCATTACCTTACCCCTGAAGTGATGTGTATTAAAGAACTTCCTTTTGAAAATTTTGAAATTCCAGATTATCAGCGACCGTATAAGTGGAGTCCCAAGAATGTAAACCAACTCATTAATGATTTACTTACATTTCGTGAAAAAAAAGAATATCGTTTAGGCACACTTGTTCTCCATGAGAATAAGATCGTTGATGGGCAGCAGCGTGCTGTAACGCTTTCCTTATTGTTCTACGTCCTTTATGAAGCCATAATAACAAGTAACCCTAAAGATGTTCCTTACAATGATTTTTTGTCAAAAATTAAGGTGTACTGGCAAAGAACAGTCTTTAACAATCCAATTTCAATAGCGCATGTGCGCGAAAACTTAACTTGTGTCAGAGAAAGAAGAGACGATTTAGATGAAGGAATGTTGTCATTTCTTCTCGAGAAATGTCAATTTGTTGTGGTTCGACTTCCTAAAGTCTCAGAAGCTTTCCAGTTCTTTGATTCTCAAAATGCACGAGGAAAGGACTTGGAGCCACATGATCTTCTTAAGGCTTTTCATTTGCGTGAAATACCTAATCTAAGTCAAAGCGACAAGAACAATATCACTCAATGGCAAGATGAAGACTCCGATTTCTTGATACATCTTTTCCTCGCAATGTATCGAGTTAACAGATGGTCTAAGTCTTACTCTGGAGATAAATTCACGAAAAATGACATTGATGTATTTAAGGGTATTTCACTTAATGCAAAGCACTATCCATTCTATATACAGCAAATAATCTGTCATTACTTCATCAATGATTACATGGAAGATAAAGCAAGGATGATAGACCGGATGAAAATGGAGTTCCCCTTCCAATTAGATCAGGTGTGCATAAATGGTAGTCGTTTCTTTGATATGATAAGGTATTATGGAGCTTTATACAAAGAGATTCGAAAAGATGATACTTATAAGTCCTACGGAACGCATGAGCGTAGCGCATACAAAGTGATACACTTCTTGAATACATATGGGAACCGAAATCGAAGAGGTGATATTTATACTCGTGAATTATTTGACTGTATGCTTCTGTACTATATTGACCGTTTCGGTTTTGTGGAACTCGACAAAGTAGTATGGAAGCTCTTCAAAGAAGTCTATCAATTGCGTCTAATGCACTATAGCGTTAAACTGGCCACTATTGATAATTTCGCGATGAGCGGAAGAATGTTTAAAATAATTCGCGATGCACAATCTCCATTCGACATTATCAATATTCCAACCTCCCAGTTGGAACAAATTGCTGCAAATATTGATGAGAATAAAGATGAACTATTAAATTTATTTAGATTATAAAGGCATATGGGCATTATAAACATCTTAAATATTCAAAAGCTATTATCGGAATCCGAATACCGAATTCCAATTTATCAGCGCAATTATGCATGGAGTATTCCCGAAGTTACTCAATTAATACAAGATATTGCGGACTATGCAAATGAAAGCGCTGAAGACAACTATTACATTGGTACGCTTGTTGTTTTTCCACATAGTAATGAGGGCTATTTTGAGACAATAGATGGACAGCAACGAAGTACTACCATTACCATAATCGCGTGTTCTATTCTTCATAATAGCTACTATGACATGTCTTGGTATAAGGGTGTTAACGTTTCCTTCGACCATCGAGAGCGTTCAAACGAGACCCTCCATAGCATCTTTGCTGCTAAAGATCCCCGTATAGAGTCTGACAAGATTAATACGGAGATAATTACTGTATATAACAATGTTTGGCATATAATTGAGCAGGTTTGCAAAAACAAAGGTCTTAATATTAATAGTTTTATTGAATACCTTTTACATAAAGTAATATTATTAAGAGTTGCAGTGCCTACCGACACCGACTTGAATCATTATTTCGAAATTATGAATTCACGTGGTGAACAGTTGGAGCAGCACGAAATAGTTAAAGCATTATTGATGTCACCATTAAAAGATTCACTTGATGACATGCGTACATTCAGTTTTATCTGGGATGCATGCTCAAATATGGGACGCTATGTTCAGATGAATATCAGCAAACCCATTAGAGGCTATTTTTTTAAAGAAAACGAGATAGACAATGTAGAAGAAGACTTTGATGAACTCTCATTTGCTATATCACAAAATCCGTTGAAGCAGAATCAAGGTGAGAAATGTTTAATTGACCTGTTTAAAGACGATTTGAATAAAGTTTCCTATGAAAAACCATGGGAAGAGCAAGGTAAGAATAATGAACAACCAGAAAGCTTTGGTACTATAATTAGCTTCTCAAACTTTCTTTTGCATGTTCTTAAAGTAATGAATCCTCAAAATAAAGATGTTGTCCTTGATGACAAAAAGTTGATAGCGATTTTTAAATCTTGCTATGAGTTAGAGCAAGATAAACAGCTGTTTGTCAAAAGATTTATTATGCAGCTTCTAAAAGTACGCTATCTTTTTGACAAATTCGTTATTAAGCGTAAGCTTGAAAAATGGAGTCTTAAGCAATTGAAAAAAAGTTCTAAAGACAAACTTTATTATGGTAGTACCTTCTCTAAACAAGATAATGTGATGGATAATTACGAGAAGGATGTCATTATGCTTCAAGCAATGTTTCATGTTTCATTGCCATCACAAATATACAAGCATTGGCTTAATGCAGTACTTCTATATGTATACAATAATCCCGACACTACGAGTCACGCTTTTTCGGAATATCTATGGTCATTAGCAAAATCATATTTGCTTGACAGATATTTGGCTACAGAGGAGTCTATTTATTCATTTGAGGATATAATCTTCAAAAACAATGGTGTTCCTCAAAATAATGAAGATGCCATTGACTGGACAAATATCAATGTAGATAATTCGGAAGATACAACGATGGCAGGTGAAAAAGTAGAAAATTTCGTATTCAATTTCTACGATTATATCTTGTGGAAAGAACAGAAAACAGCCGATTTTGAATTTTCTTATCGCACGAGCGTAGAGCATTTCTATCCCCAGCACCCAATTGATAATAAAATGATGGATAAAACGCATCTACATAGTTTTGGCAATCTATGTCTTGTTAGTAACAGTATGAATTCAAAGTTCTCGAATAGTTTGCCTGCTGCCAAATATTCTAATTTTGGCACTGACAACGAGCAGAACAAAACTTATAGTATAAAGCTGCAAAACATGATGCAATCTATGCGAGATCATGACAAGTGGGACGAAAACAAGATAGAACAAGAAGCTCAATCTGCGAAAAATCTCATGATAAAATATCTATTTCAATCATAATTAGTTACGGCCTAGTCTCAATCGCATAATTTACATAGTATTTAACTTTTTTCTCAGACCTCTGCCACCAGTTGGCGGAGGTCTTTGTTTTCTTTGCACCAAATATTGTAATAAACTATATTCAGAAACCACATGAAAAGGAATAGATTCATACATTTGAATGTACACTCCCATTATTCAATAAATGATGGATGCGCCAGTATAAATGAACTGGTTGATGCTGCTATCAAAAACAAGATGCCCGGCTTAGCTATTACTGATAATGGCAATATGTTTGGTATCATGGAGTTTTTCGACTATGT
>JAEEGH010008440.1_pt1 | contig 24360 bp, 19 predicted proteins | sample 9134181 | NCBI WGS metagenome assembly JAEEGH01 (sample SAMN16246544, study PRJNA631951) | gut metagenome | biome: gut microbiome; feature: rumen; material: DP-attached | host: Bos | place: Iran: Karaj | collected 2018-10
GGAATGGAAAACGTGGTGCTGGGTCACTTCGGGGAGGTCCTTGAAGACGAGGGAGGAGTCCGAGGTCCAGACGACGAAGGGAATTTCCAGCTGCTCGCGGGGGGCCATCGAGAACGGAACGCCATGCATGTAGAGGTTGTTCTCGCCGAGGGATTCGCCATGGTCGGACACATACAGCACGCAGGCCCTCCGGCCGGTCCCGCGGACGGTTTCAATCACGCTGTGGATGATCCAGTCGGTATAGACGAGGCTGTTGTCATAGGCGTTGTTCAGTTCCTCCGGGCTGACCTTGGACATTTCCACCGTGCTGCTCACGGGGGTGAAGACCTCGAATTCCTTCGGATAGTCCGTGTGGTAAGAAGGTCCATGGTTCGTATAGGTGTGGAGCACGCCGAAGACCTTGTCATTCCCGCTCTCCAGGATCTCCTCCTCCAGGCCGGCCAGCAGGGCGCCGTCATAGCGGGGGTCCGCGCCGGGCAGCCGCTTCCGAAGGTCGCCGATGGTCTCATACTTGCGCACATGGACCGGAGGCTCGCCCCAGTTGCTGGTCCGCCAGAACACGTCGATGCCGGTCCGGTACAGGTAGTTCGGGAGAATCTCATACAGTTCATCGGCGTCCTTGTACTCCAGAATGGCCTTCACGCCGGCCGCGGTATAGGTGGCCGACGCGTTCGCCACATAGACCTTGACGCTGTCCTTCACGGTGTAAGGGTTGGTCTCCTTCCCGTAGCCGTACAGGGAGAAGTGGTCCCTTCTCGCGGATTCGCCGATGATGAGGATGCAGACAGCGGGTTCGTCGTCCGTAAGCGCGGCGTCGGGAAGCGGAATCTCCTGCACATTCTTCCGTTTTTCTCCGGCATAAAAGCGGAACGAATTGACGATATAGGACCACGGCATCAGCAGGCTGCCGAGTTCCGTGGAGTTGCGGTCGATCCAGGGCCAGTTCTTCATGTTCCCGAACACAAGCACGAGAAGCGCCGCCACACAGGATCCCGCATAGGCCAGCAGGCGTTTCCAGGAACCGTACTCCACCTTCCGTGCGAACACGTAGACACAAGGAAGGACGCAGAGAAGCAGGACATACAGGACGAAGGCGAAGGAGAAGAAGCCCGACGCCTCAGAGTATTGCGTCCGGAACACGTTCCCCATCATTTCGTCCGTCACCAGCACGTCGTACGTGTTGACGAAATACAGCATCACGGCGTCCCCGAACAGCGTGAAGGCGACCAGGAACTTCCCGAAGCCCCGGAAGAGCCACACCAGCACATAATAGAGCAGGAAATCCAGCGCCAGCAGGAGCAGCAGCGCCGTCATGAAGATCACAACGCCGTTGAATCCGCCCTCCACGTTCTGGAGCACGCGCCGGAAGAACGGCGCGTGGAACGCCGCCAGCGTGAAGAGAGCCAGGACGAGGCTGTAGCCCGCGAGGCTGATTTTCTTACCGAACAGGCTCATCTCTTGAATTGTCTGACCAGCAGATAAACGGCCCCGGCCCCCAGCGCCAGGAGCAGCAGATTGAACAGGATCGTCAGCAGGATGTCCACTTTCTGGGGCGCCTGGTCAAAAGGCGTCGCGGACACGGAGGCGTCATACCGGGCGAAAGGGTTGGAGTAAATGACCTCGCCTTCGGGGAAATAGGCCGTCAGGCGGGCGTAAGAGTCTTCCGGCTTGAACGTGTAGGCGACGCTGTCGCACTGCCGCACGAGGGCCAGCGTGCGGTGGTCCTGGCCGGTCACCCGGATGCTGTCCGCCGGCTCGGACACGGTCATGTAGACGGTTTCCCCGTCCAGACCGATGTCTTTCACATACGGGAGCTCCCGGTTCTTTTCATATTTGACATCCCAGTCCCCCCAGCCGTAGTCCGGCACGCGCATCGCATAGAAGCAGCCTCCGAGAAGCGTCTCCTTCAGGTCCTCATACCGGCCGGAAGGCGTGCACAGGAAATTGCAGCGCACGGCGATGTTGACGGAATTGTCGATGTGGTGGAAATCGTCATTGGCCAGGCCGAAACTGTAGTGCCCGGCGCTGAGCGCCCAGTCCCAGTATTCGTTCTCCGTGCTGATTCCGGTGTCCAGCTCCATGATCTCGTAACCGGAGAGCGCCTGCATGTGACGGCGGGAGGTGCCGACCGTCCGGTAGGGATGGTTGATCTGGATGAAGTCCGACCCGTCTCCGAGACGGTCCAGCTCAAACTGCTTCTGGGAGGCCAGCAGGGGCACCAGCGGGTCGTAATGCTTCACCCGGTCGCTCCCGAACACCAGCTTGTGGAACTTGAAGGGACTGTAGCCCTGCTCGTACACATTGACCTGGAGCGCGGGGTCTGTGGGATGGACGGTGAGTTCGTTGTGATTGGAGAACGTGACGATGTCATAGCCGAACTTCTCGTACTCCGCCAATGTCTCATCCGGCCACTCCTCACATTCGTTCACCGGGAACGGCCCTTTGACACGGGTATGGGTATGGAAATTGGCCCGTTTCCAGCAGTTCGCGGTGTCCAAGTCACGGTAGGGGTTGAAGATGTCCGGACCGCTGAACGGGTGCGGGTCGCGGAAGTCGTAAACGGGACTGAAACCGGTCCCCAGGACTGCCAGAAGCAGCAGAAGGGCGGCGGAAAAGACAATCTTGAGCAGGATATGACGTATCCTGCTCAAGACATGACCCTTGTATGTGCGGGTTTCTTTCATCTTTTCCGGCCGGTCCTATTCCTTCCGGTTCAGGCTGCAGGAAGCGCAGGCGTCCGAGAAGTTTCCGTCGCAGACCGTCTTCCCCTTCCGGGCCGCCAGCATTTCCAGTTCCTCCTGTTTCGCGCACTTGATTCCCCGCTTGCGCATCTCCGGGTTGGTCGATATCTCCCCATCCGGGAAGGGACGGTGGAAAAAGAAGATATTGACCCCGAGCAGCAGCACGGCGAGCCCCACGAAGACGATGGCGGCGAGGAAGACTTTCATCAGAGCGGGAATTCGGAGGAAATGGGTTCGTAGTTGTACACCCGGAGGATCATCCGGGCGAAGGTTTCCGCCAGGGAAATCACCCGGAACTTGCCCTGAAGGGCGCGTTTATCGGGATTCAGCGGGATTGTGTCCGTCACATACACCTCGGAAAGGGCCGAGGCGTCGATGCGCTCGTAGGCGGGACCGGACAGGACGGCGTGCGTGGCGAAGGCGCGCACGCTCCGGGCGCCCCGCTTCACCAGCTCGTTCGCCGCTGCGGTCAAGGTTCCGGCCGTGTCGATGATGTCGTCAATGATTACGATGTCGCGGCCTTCGACTTCGCCGATGGGCACGATGCGCTCCACCACGTTGGCCCTCGCCCGGGTCTTGTGGCAGATCACCACCGGGCAGTGGAGATTCTTCGCATAGGCATTGGCGCGCTTGGCGCCGCCCATGTCCGGGGCGGCGATGGTGAAACGTTCCGGATCGGCCTTCTGCATCTTCTTGAGAATGCCCAGGAAGTCGTAGCTGGCGTAAAGATGGTTCACCGGAAGGTCGAAGAAACCCTGGATCTGGTCCGCATGGAGGTCACAGGTCATCAGGGCGTCGGTGCCGGCGGTCCTGATCATGTTCGCAACGAGTTTCGCGCCGATGGACACGCGCGGCTTGTCCTTGCGGTCCTGGCGGGCCCATCCGAAATACGGGATCACGGCGATCACCTTGTTCGCGGATGCACGCTTCGCCGCATCAATCGAGAGGAGAAGCTCCATCAGGTTGTCGGTAGGCGGGAAGGTGGACTGGATGATGAAACAGGTGGCGCCCCGTACGCTTTCCGCAAAGAAAGGCACGAATTCGCCATCGCTGAAATGGGTCACCTCGAGCGGGCCGAGGACAACATCCGGTTCATCCGGCCCCTTGAGCCGGTTCATGGCCGCAACCACCTTCTCGGAGAAATACCGGGTGGCTTCACAGGTGAAAATGGCCATCCTGTGCTTATGGACATCGTTTATCATAAGTTTTGTAGAACGGATCCGATATAGTTGAGAATGTCTTCCCTGCCCAGTCCGCTGACCGACGAACTGACGAAAACCGGGGGCAGTTCCTCCCACTCCTCCAGCAGGCGGGCCTTGTTCTTCTCCACCTGGGCGGCGGTAACGGTGGTTCCCTGCTTGTCCGCCTTGGTGAAAATGAGGCCGAAGGGAATTCCCTTCTCCCCCAGCTCCGCAATGAAGCGTAAATCCACTTCCTGCATGTCGTGGCGGGAGTCCAGGAGGACGAACAGCATCACCAGTTCCTCACTCCGGTTCACATAGTCCCAGATGATGTGGCGGAGCTTCGCGCGTTCCTTGTCCGGCAGCCGCGCGTACCCGTAACCCGGAAGGTCCACGAGGTACCAGTTGTCATTGATAAGGAAATGGTTGACGAGTTGGGTCTTGCCCGGCGTCTGGGATGTCTTCGCCAATTTGGAATTGCCGGTAAGGGTGTTGATCAGCGAGGATTTGCCCACGTTGGAGCGGCCGATGAAGGCGAACTCGGGCAGTTTCCGCGCGGGCTTCTGTTCCACCCGGGTGCTGCTGCCGGAGAATATGGCGGTCTTGATCTTCATGGTCCTCCCGTTTTCCGGCCACAAAGATACGAAATTATTTCTGGATTTTGGGATACCGGACCGTGAAACAGGCACCGCCCAGCGTGAAAGATTTCGAATAGCCGATCTCGCCTCCGCAGCGCTCCACGATATTGCGGCATATGGCCAGTCCGAGACCCGTTCCATGCGACTTGGTAGTGAAGTCCGGTGTGAACAGTTTCGACCGGTTTTCTTCCTTCACACCGGGGCCGTTGTCCTCGACTACGATGTCATAGAAGCCCTCTTTCACGGAGTTCCGCAGGGAGACCACCACCTTTCCGTCCGTCCGGCCTTCCAGGGCCTGGATGGCGTTTGTGACCAGGTTCACCAGCACGCGGGTGAGCTGCGGTTTCGGGCCCAGGACCTCGGCGCCTTCCAAACCATAATACGTGAAATCGATGTCATCCCGGGCGTCGAACATGGACACTTCCTCCCGGATCAGGGTATCCAGGTCGATCCGGACCGGTTCTTCGGAATACAGCTTGGCGAAGGTCGAGAATTCATTGGCGGTATCGGCCAGGATGTCGATGTGTTCGAGGACGGTGGCGGAAACCTCTTCGAACTTCTCCTCCCAGCCCGGACGCCCGGACTGTTTCATCCGGATGAGCATCTGCAGCTGGAGCTTGATCGGGGTGAGCGGGTTCTTGATCTCGTGGGCGACCTGGCGGGCCATCGCGCTCCAGGCCTTGTCGCGTTCGGCCTGGGCAAGCTGCCGGGTGGAATCCGAAAGGTCGTGGACCATCAGGTTGTAAGACCGCACAAGCGACGTGAGTTCATCTTCCTGGTCGTAGATAATGTACTCCAGGTGGTCCACGTCGGAAACCTTCATCTTCCGCCCCATCTCGCTGAGCGGACGGAACATCCTTCCGATGACCTCCACCGTGACCACGCGGGCGATCATCAGCAGGAGAAGGAAGACCGTGATAATGGAGGCGATATGGACCAAAGCCTCGTTCTCGAAGTCGTAACTCTGATCGGTATAAGGAGATGAGGCGATGGCGACCATATCTCCGTCGGCATTGAGGACCGGGGCATACAGGGCATAGTATCGACGGTTGCCCAACCGCTCGGCCTGGATGCTGTAACGGCGATGGTTCAGGACAATGTTATAGTACGCATCCTCGGCTATCCGACTGCCCGTTACCATTCGGTCATACACTTCCGGCGTGGTGGAGAGCACCATCCGTCCGTCCGGCGTGAACAGGGTAATGTCGCACTTGAGGTCGTTTCCGGCCGTTTCCACGACACTCCGCGCCCCCTGGGAACGAAGGTCATCCTCCGTCACAACCCCGCGCAGGCCGCCCTGCAACATCGACTGGAGCGTCGTAATGCGGGAAGTCATGATGCTCTGGAGGTCGGCATTGTTGCGACGGTACACGAACCAGACACTGAAGGCGGCCATCGCCACGAGGGTGACGATGAGGGACATGTACAGCACCACGTTGATGCGGGTACGGTAATAATGCCGTTCTCCGGACCGGCGCCGACGGAAGCGGAACCCCGGCAGGCTGAGCAGCAGGAAAGCCACGATGGCGAACAGGACGCCTTCCACGATGTAATTGAGGAATTCCGTATTCTCCCGGGAGATAACGACGATTTCACCGTCCGATACCGCCTGTACAAAGTGCATGTATCCGTCCAGCACGACACTTCCTCCCGAATGCGCCTCAACCAACTGGCGGAAACGGTCGGAAACGACGGTCGCATACGGGAAATCACCCTTGAAAAGGACCAGGTGATCATCCACATAACGGGCGTAGGAATAATACGGCGGGACGGCGACGCGGCCTGGTTCGGAAAGGCCCAGGAGGCTCAGGTAGCCGCGGTCCTCCCGGTTGGACTTGGATTCCACCAGGACCAGGACCGACGAAGAACCATAACCCGGCGTAAAATAGGAGAACAGGCCGGAATACCTCGCTCGGCCGTTCGTGCCGGTGCTGTAGAAGAAATACGAATTGTCGGCGAGGCGCACCCCGCTCCGGATCCGTTCGTTGATCAGGACTTCCGTCGCCAGCGACGGTGTCGGAATGAGGACGGAGATGTCGTAATCCTGGGAGATCCGGGTCAGGTAGGAATTGGCCAGACGCCCCCGGATCATTTCATTGCTGTTCTCCAGCAGGGACAGGGCGCCGATGACGGAATCCCCCGCAATGGCTCCTTCCGCGGCCCGGAGCTGGAGTTCCAGGCTGATGTCCCGGTCCATCGCCAGCCGGTTCGCCCACACCTCGACCCGGTTCTGCTCTTTCTGGAAACCCAGGAAGGAGGAAGCCCCGGCAAAATAGGCGCCGGCAACGATGGCGAACACGAGCCGGCCCGTCCTCGATGAGATGTCATAGCGGAAACCGGTAAGATGCCGGATGGACGGGGAGAGCAGCTGAACCAGCAGCGGGAGGGTCAGGGCCAACGCCAGGAAAGACAGATATACGACCGTGGTATAACGGTCGATCAGGTTGACCTTGTAGAGTTCCAGGCAGATGCCGGAGTTGAAGACAATGCTCTTGAAGGTCACATGGATGTACGCACCGATGGCCACGATGACGGCGACCACCACCGCGACCGCGGCGATTTCCAGCAGGCGCGAGTTCCGGCGGCGGAACCACCGCAGCAGGGTCCATCGGATCTGGTACAGGTTCAGGACCAGGGACGTCAGCAGCAGGTTGATCAGTACGACGGCGCCGAGGGAGTACAGGAAGGGGCCGTCGGCATACAGCAGCGGAGAGAACAATTGCGAAGCCTGTCCCAGCCGGCGTCCGTACAGGTAAATGCCTCCGATGAAAACAATCTGGAGGAGGGAGGCGCCGAGGGCCGCCGGCACTGTCGGCTTCACCGACAGGAGCAGGAGCGTTCCCGCGAGGAACAACACGATGGAGAGCCAGAACAGGAAGACGTTGTGGTGTTCCGGTTCTGAAACCGTCTCCGCCGCAATCTTGAAAACCGGTGCCCCGTTCGCCACCACCGGGACGCCAATGCTGCCTGTAAGCGGCTGAACCGCATATCGGTCGCTGAGCCGGAACTGCGGATTCACCCCGTTGAAGGGACTGGATTTCAGCTCGTTGACGACTTCGAGCCCGACAATCACGGTGATGTCTCCTTCCCGGACGGACCGGGCCAGATACCACTTGGGGCCGTAGTTGACATAGGTAAAGGTCGATGTCAGCGCGGCCAGCGGGGACACCGCATTGCTCCGGCCGTCACCCAGCCGCTGGATGAGGGTCCGGGAGCGGATGTCGTCGTTACGGAGGGGAAACTGATGGGCCCAGGACTTGAGGGTGTCCTCCCGGTACCGGTACACGACCATGTCCTCCGGCAGGTTTTCCAGCCGGAGCCAGGATTCCGGATCGGCCTGCAAAGCCTGTGTGGCATAGCGGTCCAGCAGGGCCACCCGCTGTTCCACCCGGCGGCCGAGGTCCCGGGCCGTGGAGGCGGTGTCCGGATCGGACTGGTTGGCGAGCAGGGACGCAGCCAGGAGGACCAGGGAGACGGAAAGTACCGCCACCCCCGCCCAAAACCGTATGCGCAAGGTTTTACTCATGGTGATATGGCTCTCCACGGATGATGGTGAACGCCCGGTACAACTGCTCTGCAAAAACCGTTCTCACCATCTGGTGGGAAAAGGTCATCCTGGACAGGGATATCATTCCCTCGGCCCGGTCATAGACCGCCTGCGAAAAGCCATAGGCCCCGCCGATGACGAAGACCAGACCTTTTCCGCCCCGTGCCAGCCGCTGCCGGATCCATTCCGCCCACTCGACGGAACGGTACTCTTTCCCACGCTCGTCCAGGAGAATGACGCTGTCGCCGGGAGTGACCTGTTTCAGGATCAACTCCCCTTCCTTCTCCTTGATCTGCTCCTGGGTGAAAGCCGACACATTCTTCAGCTGGGGAATCTCGACGAGGGTGAAGGGCGCATAGTGCCGGAGCCGGGACACATACAGGTCCAGGCCCTCCTTCACCCACTTCACATCGGTCTTCCCGACCGTCACGAGTTTCAAGTCCATTTACAAGCGCAAATATAGCTTTTCGGCTCGGTATTTGCAAGCAATAGGAGCCGATGAAACGGTTGTTGACAACGCTGGCAGCCCTCCTGCTGCTTACCGTGACGGGGCTTTCCGCCCAGGACAAAGGCTATGACGTCTTTGTCCCCATCGGCAAATACATTTCCCAAGGCGACGCCGCCAGCCTTTCCGCCTGGTTCGCCGACAATCTGGAAGTCTCCATCATCTCCTCCACCCGCAATTGTTCCAAAACCCAGGCCCGCCAGATCGTCAAGACCTTCTTCGACGCCTATACTCCCCGCTCCTTCGACATTTCCCACAAAGCTTCCCGTTCCAACATGAAGTATGCGCTGGGCCAACTGAACGCCGGCGGGGAGGTTTTCATCGTCACCATTTTCGTTTCCTCGAAGGCGGACGGCACCTACCAGATCCAGCAATTCAAGATCGACCGGCAAACGGCGGCCTATTAACTAAATTTGCATAAAATCAGGCAAATCGTTATTTTTGCGTGCTGAACCGCGAAATAACGAATTAATTCATTTTTATATGGCAACAACAGCTGATCTCAAGAACGGAATGTACATCATGTTCAACGGCAAACCCTGCGTCGTGGTGTATTTCCAGCACGTGAAACCCGGCAAGGGTCCCGCCTTTGTCAAGACGAAGCTCCGCAACCTCGAAAACGGCCGTATCCTCGAAAACACCTTCACCGCCGGCGTCAAGCTCGACACCATCACCGTGGAACGCCGTCCCTACCAGTATCTTTACGACGATGGCGAGGCCTTCAACTTCATGCATGAAGAGACCTACGAGCAGATCACCCTTCCCCACGATGTCGTGGAGAACGCCGACCTCATGAAAGAAGGCCAGCGCGTGGAGATGATGTTCCTCACCGAGCCCGAAGAGCGCTGCCTCACCTGCGAGCTCCCCACCTACGTGACCCTCGAAGTCACCTACAGCGAGCCCGCCGTGAAGGGCAACACCGCCTCCACCTCCGCCCTGAAGGAGGTCACCCTGGAGACCGGCGCCAAGATCATGGTCCCGCTCTTCATCGAGACCGGCGAAATCATCACCGTCAACACCACCGACCGTTCCTACGGCCAGCGCGTGAAGTAAGTTTCCGACACGAACAGTTAAGCCGACCCTTTCCGGGCCGGCTTTTTTGTGTCATTACCGGGTTTGATTCTTCCGTCATTCCTGGCTTGACCGGGAACCTAAATCACGTAATCCTCGATATCCTGCACACTCACGGGATTGTTCCCCAGGATAAGCAGGCGCTCGACGACGTTGCGGAGCTCGCGGATGTTGCCGGTCCAGGATTTCTTCACCAGAAGATCGACGGCCTCGGGGGAGAATTCCTTGCGGGGCATGGCGGTTTCGGAGCAGATCTGATCCAGGAAATGGTTGATCAGCAGAGGGATGTCGTCCTTGCGTTCATCCAGCGTAGGCACCTTGATGACAATGACGCTGAGGCGGTGGTAGAGGTCCTCACGGAAAGTACCTTTCTTGATTTCTTCAGCGAGGTTCTTGTTGGTGGCGGATATCACACGGACATTGACGGTGATGTCCTTGTCTGAGCCCACGCGGGAAATCTTGCGCTCCTGCAGGACGCGGAGGACCTTGGCCTGGGCGGCCAGGGACATATCTCCGATCTCGTCAAGGAAGAGGGTTCCGCCGTCGGCCTGCTCGAACTTGCCCTTGTGCTGCTTGATCGCCGATGTGAAGGAGCCTTTCTCGTGGCCGAAGAGTTCGCTTTCGATGAGTTCCGAGGGGATGGCGGCGCAGTTCACCTCCACATAGGGCATCATGGACCTTTGCGAGAGCTGGTGCAGGCTGCGGGCGACGAGTTCCTTGCCGGATCCGTTGGCGCCGGTGATCAGTACGCTGGCGTCGGTCGGGGCGACCTTGCCGATCATGTCGCGGATATGCCGCATACCTTCGGACTGTCCCACCATTTCCTGCCCATATACCTTCTTCTTGAGGATTTTGGTCTGGGTGACAAGGTTAGCCTTGTCGGTGGCATTCTTGATGGTGATCAGGATGCGGTTCAGGTCCAGGGGCTTGCCGATGAAATCGAAAGCGCCCTTCTTGATGCAGTCCACGGCCGTGTCGATGTCGGCGTGGCCGGAGATCATGACGACGGGGGTCTCGACACCGTCGGCGATGAGTTTCTGGAGAACTTCCGTTCCGTCCATGCCGGGCATCTTGATGTCGCAGAAGATGGCATCGTACTTCTCCTTTTCCGCCATTTCGCAGGCAGTCGCACCGTTTTCGGCCGTATCCACCTGGTATTCTTCCATCTCCAGGATCTCCTTCAGGGAATTCCGGATGGACCGTTCGTCGTCAACAATCAGAATCTTCATACGCTCGAAACATTTATGCAAATATACGGACTTTTTTTTCTACATTTGTAAGACTGATCCCTGAAAGATTATGAACGTTCCCGACATCATCATCGCCGTTGACGGCTTCTCGGCCACCGGCAAGAGCACCTTCGCCAAAATGGTCGCGAAGGAATTCGATTTCCTGTACCTGGACAGCGGTGCGATGTACCGCGGCGTCACCCTCTTCTCCATGGAAAACGGAATGGTAGCCGAGGACGGAGCCATTGACGAAAAGGCCCTGAAGGCTGTCGTGGAGGACCTTGACCTGCATTTCCGCAACGACGAAGGAAAGACTTGCCTCTACCTCGGCGAGCGCTGCATCGAAACGGAAATCCGCACCCTTGCCGTCTCTTCCCACGTGAGTCCTGTATCGGCCATTCCGTTCGTGCGGAACTACGTGGACAAGCGGCTCCGCGCCTTCTCGGAGGGCGGTCGCGTCATCATGGACGGCCGGGATATCGGCACCACCGTGTTCCCGAATGCGGAACTGAAGATCTTCATGGTGGCCGACGAGCAGGTCCGCGCCCAGCGCCGGTTCGACGAGATGGTGGAAAAGGGCGATACGCCCGTCTTCGAGGACATCGTCAAGAACCTTGCGGAACGCGATTACATCGACTCCCACCGGGAAACCTCGCCCCTCCGCCAGCCGGAGGACGCCTTCGTGATGGACAATACCCACATGACCCTCCATGAGGAGCTGGTCTGGGTGCTGGGCGTCATCCAGGGCAAGTTCGGCATCCTCGAGGCCCCGGCCCTGTCATGGTGACGGTCGAAATCGACGGCCGGTCCGGCTTCTGCGGGGGTGTCATCCGCGCCATTTCCCGGGCGGAGCGCTTCCTCGGCGAACAGGACCATCTCTATTCCCTCGGCGCCATCGTGCATAATGAAGCCGAGCTCGACCGCCTCGGGGCGGAAGGGCTCCGGACGGTCGCATCCATCCCCGATGTTCCGGAAGGCGAAACCGTCCTGATCCGGGCCCATGGCGAACCGCCTTCGACCTATGCCGAGGCCCGTCGCCGCGGCCTCTCGGTCATCGACTGCACCTGCCCCGTCGTACTCAAACTCCAGCAGCATATCCGCGAGGCATACGCCCGCCTGCATGCGGACGGCCAGCACGGGACACTGCTCATTTTCGGAAAGATCGGCCACGCCGAGGTCCTGGGCCTCCTGGGCCAGGTGGAAGGCGACGCCATCGTGGTGGAGAACCGCGCCATGCTGGAGGCGGCCATCCCGGGCATCGACTTCTCCCAGCCCGTGGAAATCTTCTCCCAGACCACCAAGAGCCCGGCCGAGTATGCGGAAATCTGCGATCGTGTCCGCTCCCTCGGCTCCCGCGTCACGGTCCATGATACCATCTGCGCACAAGTGGCGAACCGGCACGAGCACCTCGCCGCCTTCGCCCGTGCCCACGACCTCATCCTCTTCGTCGCCGGCGAATCCAGCTCCAACGGCCGCGTCCTCTTCAACCTGTGCCGCGGCGTGAACCCGCGCACCTTCCGTATCGGCACTCCCGCCGACATCGATCCCGCCTGGGTCCGCGACGGCGACCGCGTGGGCGTCTGCGGCGCCACTTCCACCCCGAAATGGCTGCTGGAAGAGGTTGCCACAGCGGTAAGGAAACTGTAATGAACGACACAAAACCAATAAAGGCGGACCTTGCGGCCCGCCTTTATTGTACCTTATTAACTAAACCAACTTAAAACTAACCGGCTTAGTATTATGCAAGGGGTGTGCCAAACTATTCAGAGGGCATCTCCTTTTCTGCAGATTCTTCTTCCTGAGGACCAGGACTGACAGGAGTATCAGATGCTGATGCCGCCTCGGCCGCGGCACGGGCGGCTTCCGCTTCCGCTTCCGCTTCGCGCCGGGCACGCTCGACACTGACGGAGCGCTTGAGCCGGAATCCGGAACCGAGGTACTTGGTACGGACGTCTTCGTCGGCGGCCAGTTCTTCCGGAGTGCCTTCCTGTAGGATGGTGCCTTCATAAAGGAGATACGCGCGGTCGGTGATAGCGAGGGTCTCACCCACGTTATGGTCAGTGATGATGACGCCGATGTTGCGGTACTTCAGCTTGGCGATGATGTACTGGATGTCCTCCACCGCAATCGGGTCGACGCCGGCGAAGGGCTCGTCCAGGAGGATGAACTTCGGGTCCACGGCAAGGGCGCGGGCGATCTCGCAGCGCCGCCGCTCGCCGCCGGAGAGCTGGATGCCCAGGGACTTGCGGACCTTGGAAAGGTTGAACTCGTCGATGAGCCGCTCCAAACGGGCCTCCCGTTCCTCCCGGGTCATCTTGGTCATCTCCATCACGGACATGATGTTGTCCTCGACCGACATCTTGCGGAAGACGGACGCTTCCTGCGGGAGATAGCCGACACCTTTCTGGGAACGCTTGTACATCGGAAGGCCGGTGAGCTCGTCATCGTCGATGAAGATACGTCCCTCGTTCGGGACGATCTGGCCGGTGATCATGTAGAAACTCGTCGTCTTTCCGGCGCCGTTCGGGCCCAGGAAACCGACGATCTCACCCTGGTTCACTTCCATCGAAACGCCCTTCACGACCGTGCGGACGCCGTATTTCTTCACTAGATTCTCAGCACGTAACTTCATGATATGCAGCTATTTGGTATCGAGGCCGAGGTCAGCCACGAATGCTCTCACTTCGGGATGCTTGTCCATCAGGTCCTTCGCCTTCTCCTCGGGCATGTAAGGTTTCTTTTCACCGGGCTCTTCCTCGGGGATGTCATCCACATGGACATTGACCTTCCGGCAGGAAAGGATCTCGCGGAAGGAAGCTTCCAGGTCGCGGAGGATCTTTTCCTCGATCCACTGTTTCTGTGCGGCGTTGGACACCGGGAAGAACACGGATTTGACGCCATTTTCCTCCTTCATGCGAAGCTCCGCCTTCGCCAAGGCGCTGGCGAGGCGAGGAAGGGTTTGATACTTGTTGATCAGCTCCTTCCAGCCGGCCTTGACGGCCTCGTCGGTCGGAAGGGTTTCTTCGGCCGCTGTCGGGGCCTGCTCGACAGGAGCCTCCTGCTTCTCCTCCATGATGGCGCTCATGGAAAGGGCCGATCCGGTCTTGGGTACACGACGCTGACGTGCCGGTGCCGGAGTCGCCGCCGGAGCCGCTTCCTTGACGGCAGGGGCCTCAACCGGGGCTGCGGGAACGGGCTTCGGCGCCACTGCGGTCTTGTCGGCCGGAGCCGGCTTCGGAACCGCAACCGGGCGCGGAGCCAGGGAAACATCCGTCTGCCCGGTGAGGAAACTCAGTTTCATCAGGGCGAATTCGATGTGCAGGCGGGGGTTGACGGCCGCCTTGTAACCGGCTTCGCAGGCCGTTGTGATGTTCAGCGCATCATACAGGAACTGGAGCGGGCAGCGGGCTGCCTGCTCCCGGTAGCGCTGTTTCAGGGAATCCGGCAGTTCCAGCAGGGAATCCAGCCCGGCCGTGCGGGCGACCACCAGGTCGCGGAAATGCGAACTCAGCGCCGCCACGAAGTGCAAGGCGTTGAAACCCTTGGACAGGATCTCGTCGAAAGACGAAAGGGCGGCGGCATAACTTCCGGACAGGAAGTTCTCCACCATCCCGAAACTGTACTCGTAATCCAGGACATTGAGGTTGCGGATGACATCCTCGTAATGGATGTCCGTGCCGCAGAAAGCAACGGTCTGGTCGAAGATCGTCAAGGCGTCGCGCATGGCGCCGTCGGCCTTGGCGGCAATCACATGGAGGGATTCGTCGTCGATGGAAACGCCCTCCTTGGCGGCGATGCCGCGAAGGTTCCGGACCATGTCGGGAATGCCGATGCGGTTGAAATCGTAGGTCTGGCAGCGGGACAGGATCGTGGGCAGGATCTTGTGTTTCTCGGTGGTGGCCAGCACGAAGATGGCGTGTGCCGGCGGTTCCTCCAAGGTCTTGAGAAAGGCGTTGAAAGCCGCCTGGGACAGCATGTGGACCTCATCGATGATGTAAACGCTGTACTTGCCCACCTGCGGAGGCACCTGAACCTTTTCAATCAGCGCCTTGATGTCGTCCACGCCGTTGTTGGACGCGGCGTCCAGCTCATGGATGCAGTAGGACCGGCCCTCCTGGAAGGAAACGCAGGACTCGCACTCCCCGCAAGGTTCCATGTCCGGCCCCGGATGCGCGCAGTTGATCATCTTCGCGAAGATGCGCGCCGTCGTGGTCTTCCCCACCCCGCGCGGACCGCAGAAGAGATAGGCGTGGGCCAGCTGTCCCCGCTTGATGGAGTTGGACAGGGTCCGGGCGATATTGTCCTGGCCGAGAAGGGTCTCGAAGGAGTCCGGCCGGTATTTGCGTGCCGATACGATATACTGACTCATAGCTTACAAAGATAACAAGTTATTTTGAAATACCGGGCCGTAGCACTATCTTTGTATCGAAAGAAAGTATGAAGATGAAGCGATTGACCCTATTCCTCACCCTGCTTTGCACCGGCATGGCTTTGTTCGCCCAAGGCAAGGTGACGACCCGGAAACACCTGTTCGCCGACTTCTCCGACAAGATCACCAAGGTCGTGATGAGCGGTAACGACATCATCGACGGTGTACTGCGGCAGGAGGTGGTGGACCTGTGGACGGTCTCCCCTTTCGAATTCTGCTCCCCCGCCGAATATGAATCCCTCAAGAAATCGGACACCTATTATTTCCTCCTCGTGACTGCCGGTCAGGCCAAGGGCGAGGAAGCGCCGATGGTACGGTTCCTGACCCTGGAGAAAGGCGGTGCGGAGAGTGGTGACAACATCCCCCTCCGGACGGAGGTCATTTCCCTGCCGTTGTGTCCTGTCGAGGGCGGTTCCGGCCGGGAACTCGTGTTCCTGCCCGCACTCGTGAAGGGTGTCCAGGACTTCGCCGCCCAGGCGATGGAATCCGAGAAAACCGCCTATTCCGGAATGCTTTGGTTCAACGGGAATTTCGACCGGAAAGGCGGCATCAAGCGCATCTACCTGGCCCGGGAAGACATCTCGGAATCGGTTACCGGAAAAGACAAGGCCAAGTACCTGGACGAGGACATTATCCTCTGCGACGAGGATGAAGCTGACAAAGCCTACACCGACAAGACTTACAACGCGCTGGTCAGTTACACCGTCTCCGCCGGCACCTGGAGTTACAAGATGCTCATCGATGCCGGAACGGACACCCTTTTCTATATCCGTAAGCACAAGGTCAATGCGAAGAATGCCGCCGGCTTCCTCGCCGAGGACCTGAAGCGTATCTCAAGGAAACGGTAATGCGGAACGGAACGGCACCTTGCGGGCTTCGCTACGCCGTCCGGCGCGGCGGGTCCGCCGTCGGTTACTGCGCCCTGAGCATCCGCTGCGGGACTCGGGACGAGGACGGATTCGGCAACGGCATCGCCCATTTCACCGAGCATACGATGTTCCGGGGAACGACGCGCAAAAGCGCGTCCGTCATCGCCAGTTACCTGGACCGCCTGGGCGGCGAACTCAACGCCTATACGACCAAGGAAGAAATCGTCCTGCACGCCACCGTCCTGAAGGAAGACCTGGGCAAAGCCGCCCGCCTGCTCTTCGAGCTCGCGACGGAGGCCACCTTCCCCGACGCCGAAATCGAGACCGAACGGGGCGTCGTCCTGGACGAAATCATCTCCTACAAGGACAATCCGGCGGAGGATGTCTATGACAAGTTCGAAGGCATGCTCTTCGAAGGGCATCCGCTGGAGCAGCCCATCCTGGGAACGACAGCCTCCGTCAAGCGTATCAGGCCGGATGACCTCCGCCGCTTCGTCAAGACCTTTTTCGTTCCGCAGCGGATGGCCTTCACGGTCGTCGCGGACATCGACGAGAAAGTCCTGGAGAAACGGGTCCTGCGCCTGGTGGCCCGGTTGTTCGGAGATGCCGGGGAAGGAAACTCTGTGGAAGAGAACTCCCTTTCCTCCGCGTCGCTTCGCGACCCTATCCGGGCAAATGCTCCGGAAAGGGAGTTCCCTTCCCCTGTGCCGGCACCGGCAGCCCCGCCTTTTTCCAAAACCGTCGACAAACGGAACCACGAGGTGAACGCCGTCATCGGCAACCGGGCCCCGTCGTTGTACGACAGTGAGGACCGCATCACGGCCGCCGTGCTGTGCAACATCCTGGGCGGGCCGGCGTCGAACTCCCTGCTGAACCGTGAACTTCGCGAGAAGAACGGCTGGGTCTACGGGGTGGAATGCACCTATACGCAGTATGCGGACACCGGAATTGCCGCCATCAGCTTCGGCTGCGACAAATCCAACCTGGAGCGCTGTCTCACGGCCCTGGACCGCATCCTCGGGCGTTTGCGCGAGGTTCCGCTCTCCGAGCGCACCCTGAAGGCTTACAAGAAACAGCTCCTCGGACAACTCGCCATTTCTTCCGACAACGGCGAGGCGCAATGCCTGTCCATGGGCAAGAGCCTCCTCGCCTGGGGCAGCATCGACACCTCCGCCCAGATGCGCGCCCGCATCGAGGCCGTCACTCCGGAAGCCCTGCAGACAATGGCCCGGCGTCTTTTCGACCCGGCCTCCCTTTCCCGGCTCATTTATCTGTAACGAACTTATTATCTACCATATGAAAGCGACAAAAACCATCAATCCCGGAAAATCGCGCTTGGGCAAGGCCACATGGATCTCGCTCGGCGTTACCGTGCTCGTCATCATCCTGATGGCGTCCTGCTGCACCACCATCGATTCTGCGGCGGTGGGTATCAAATTCAAGAAATGGTCTTCCAATGCGGAACTTCGCGGCGGCGTGGAAGGCACCTGCCGCGGCTGGGTGTGGTACAACCCCATCACCGAGAGCATCTTTGAGTATCCTACTTACATCCAGCGGGTTACCTATGAACCCTTCACGGTGAATCCCAAGGATGCGGCCATTTTCTCCATGACCCCGACCCTCGCCTATCAGATTGACGAGAACAAGGCGGTGGACATCTTCGTGAAGTACCGCAAGCCCGTCCGGGAACTGGAGATGGGCTACATCAACACCTGCATCTTCGAAGCCTACCGCACCTGCGCAAACAACTACACTTCCGACGAACTGATGGCGAACCGCGCCAAGTTCGAGACCGAAGTCCGCGCCCGCCTCGACGAGTCGATGAACCGTGAGGGCTTCATCGTCCGCGAGTTCACGACGAAGATCGACCCGCCGGCCTCCCTGACCGAAGCCATCAACGCCAAGAACGAGGCCGTCCAGAACGCCCTCAAGGCCGAAAACAAGGTGAAGGAAGCCGAGGCGGAAGCCAAGATCGCCATCGCCAAGGCGAAGGGTGAGGCCGAGGCCCAGAAGATCCAGGGTGACGGTGAAGCCTACTACAACCGCGTGGTTGCCGCCTCCCTGAACGCCCTCCTCGTCCAGCAGTACGCCATCGAGAAATGGAACGGCGAACTCCCGCAGTTCAACGGTTCCAGCGCCCTTCCGTTCATCAATCTGAACAAATAGGGCCTGGCACTCAAATCGCTCAATATCAACGGTTTAAAAGATTAGCCCTGATGAAAAATCATCAGGGCTAGTTCTTTAATTCAGTCTGTATCAGTCTTTTACCCGCCAGGCTATCCAATCTGCGCACCGTTGGCGACGACATCCTGCGGGGTGATGAAGCGCATCTTGCCATCACCCTGCTTGGCCATCAGGATCATGCCCTTGGACTCGATGCCGCGGATGGTGCGGGGGGCGAGATTCGCGAGGATGCAGATCTGCTTGCCCAGCATGTCCTCGGGACTGTAATATTCGGCGATGCCGGAGACGATGGTCCGGGTGTCGATACCGGTGTCGATGGTGAGTTTCAGCAACTTATCGGTCTTGGGAACCCGCTCGGCCGCGAGGACCGTCGCAGTGCGGATGTCCATCCGGCCGAAATCGTCGAAGATGATCTCGTCCTTCTGCGGCTCAACTTTCTTTGCGGCTTCCTCGGCAGCCTTGGCGGCCTCGGCGGCTTCGCGCTCGGCCTTGATGGCCTGCAGACGGGCGATCTGGGCGTCCACGACACTGTCCTCGATCTTCTGGAACAGCAGGACGCTTTCGCCGAGGGCATGCCCGGCAGGCAGCAGCTCGGGAGCACCCAGCATCGACCAGGAAAGGACAATGCCTTCTGAGGGAACAGAGCCCGTATGCAGCGCCTTGCCCTCGCCCAGCTTGAAGAAGTTCACGGTCGGAATGCCTTCGCCGGCGCGATGGTCGGTGCCGGCGTCGAGGCCCACGCGGAGGATGCCGCGGAGCTTTTCGGCACTGAAGGGCGTGAAAGGCTCAAAGGCGATCGCGAGGTCTGCACAAATCTGCAGGCAGGTGTAGAGGATGGAGGCGGTGCGGTCCAAGTCCGTCTTCGCCACCTTCCACGGCTCCATGTCGGAGATGTACTTGTTGCCGATGCGGGCGATGTTCATCGCTTCCTTCAGGGCCTCGCGGAAGTGGAAAGTCTCGATGTATTTCTCCAGGGCTTCCTTGCAGGGGACGATGGCCGCAAGTGTTTCGGCATCGACCGGCTCCGGCTTGCGGTTCTCCGGCACAACGCCGTTGAAATACTTGTGCGTGAGGACCACGGCGCGGTTCACGAAGTTGCCGAACACGGCCACGAGCTCGCTGTTGTTACGCTGCTGGAAGTCTTTCCAGGTGAAATCGTTATCCTTGGTCTCCGGGGCGTTTGCGGTGAGGACATAGCGCAGCACGTCCTCCTGACCCGGGAACTGCTCCTCGTACTCATGGACCCAGACCGCCCAGTTGCGGGAGGTGGAGATCTTGTCGCCTTCGAGGTTCAGGAACTCGTTGGCAGGGACGTTCTCCGGGAGGACGAAATCGCCATAGGCCTTGAGCATGGACGGGAATACGATGCAGTGGAAAACGATGTTGTCCTTGCCGATGAAATGGATCAGGCGCGTCTCAGGGTCTTTCCACCACTTTTCCCAACTCTCCGGGAGAAGTTCCTTGGTATTGGAGATATAGCCGATGGGAGCGTCGAACCACACATACAGGACCTTGCCTTCGGCACCTTCCACGGGTACAGGGACACCCCAGTCCAGGTCACGGCTGACAGCCCGGGGCTGCAGACCGCCGTCCAGCCAGGACTTGCACTGGCCGTACACGTTGGTCTTCCACTCCTTATGGCGCTCCAGGATCCAGTCACGGAGCCAGGGTTCGTACTGGTCCAGGGGCAGGTACCAGTGCTTGGTCTTCACCTTCTTGGGCGTGGAACCGGACAGGGCGGAACGCGGGTCGATCAGTTCCTCGGGGCTCAGCGTGGAGCCGCACTTCTCGCACTGGTCGCCGTAGGCGCCGGGATTGCCGCACTTGGGGCAGGTGCCCACGATGTAGCGGTCCGCAAGGAAGGTCTTCGCTTCCTCGTCATAGTACTGTTCAGTCTCCTTGGTGATGAATTTGTCCTCGTCATAGAGCTTCCGGAAGAACTCGGAGGCCGTCTTGTCGTGGACCTCGGAGGTGGTCCGGGAATAGATGTCGAAGTTGATTCCCAGCCCCGAGAAAGCGTCCTTCATCACCTGGTGGTACTTGTCGACGATGTCCTGCGGCGTCACGCCCTGGGCGCGGGCCTTGATGGTGATGGGCACGCCGTGCTCGTCGGACCCGCATACGAAGACGACGTCCTCCCCCCGCATGCGGAGGTAACGGACATAGATGTCTCCGGGGATGTAGGCGCCGGCCAGGTGGCCGATATGGACGGGACCGTTCGCGTACGGGAGGGCGCAGGTCACGAGGGTTCTCTTGTAGTTGCTCATTTCAGTCTTCCGAGTTTGATATTGATCGTTTTCTTGAATTCATTGATGCGCTCCAGGGTGGACAGGATCTCCCGCTGGCGTTCGGCGCTCGCCGTGGCGAGTTCCCGGGTCAGCACCGTCTGGTCCGACTGGAGCCGTTTGATATGATAGGCCAGGATGGCTTTGGGGACGAAATTCGTCAGCCAGGAATCGCGGGTGGTCAAAGCTTCGCGGAAATGCGAGACCGTAAGGGCGTACTTGACGTCGGAGAGCTGGGAGGTGACGAAACGGACGGCGTCATCGGCTCCGTTCAACAGGTCACGGACAATCTCGTCCTGCTTCTTACCCGCATCATAAAGGTCGAAATAGGCTTCGTAGGTGCGGTGGTAGGCGTCGTTCGCGAACACGATCCCGTCTCCGGCGAGCGCCGCGTCGATGAACTCCGCTACGGTCTGCGGACTCTCCGAATAGAATTCCGAATCGCTCTCGAACACCAGCGGCGTACTTCCGTCAGTGAGGATGAAACCCAGGAGTTCACGCTCAGACGGGGCCAGAAGCGGATTCTGCGTCTCGAGAGCCTTGAGCTCGTTCACGGGAGGCACATACGTGCTCTCTTGCGGCTTGTCTTCCTCTTCCCGGCGGGCACGCGCTGCATCGCGCTGCGCCTGTGTCCGTTCCTCACCCTGGATCTTCTCGCGGGTGCGGCGGATGCGGTCGGTAAGGATGTCCGCATCGATCCGGAACTTCGCGGCGATGGCGTCGGTATAAACCGATCGCTTCACGGCGTCGGGAATGCCGGCCACGGTATCGGCGATGTCGTTGATGAGGTTCGCCCGCTTGAGGGGATCGTTTCCGGCCTCGCCCAGCAGCAGGTCCGCCTTGAAAGCGATGAAGTCCTGCTCGTTCGCGGCGATGAAAGCCTCCACCTCCTCCAGGGTGTGCTTCCGGGCGTATGAGTCCGGATCGTCGCCGTCGGGAATGAGGACGACCTTTACGTTCATCCCTTCCTTCAGGATCATGTCGATGCCGCGCAGAGCGGCGTGGATGCCCGCCGGATCGCCGTCGTACATGATGGTGACATTGTCGGTGAAGCGCTTGATCAGCCGGATCTGCTCCACCGTCAGGGAGGTGCCGCTGGAGGCCACGACGTTGGTGATCCCCAGCTGATGCATGGACAGGACGTCCAGATAGCCTTCCACCAGGTAGCATTTGTCGGCGCGGGAAATGGCGGACTTCGCGAAATAGATACCGTACAGGGAGCGGGACTTCACATAGATCTCCGACTCCTTGGAATTCACGTATTTGGCGACGGACTTGTCCGTGAACAAGGTACGCCCGCCGAAAGCGATGACACGGCCGCTCACCGAATGGACCGGGAACATCACCCGGTCGTAGAAACGGTCGTGCAGGGAGCCGTCCGTATCCCACTGGGCGCAAAGACCCGTTTCCAGCAGGTATTCGTCCTTGTAACCCTCCTTTTTCGCGGCTTCCGTGAAAGCGTTCTTGGATTTCGGGGCCCATCCCAGGCCGTACTTGGCGATGGTTTCATCCTCGAGGCCGCGGGAATGGAAATACTGGACGGCGACGGATCGTCCTTCGTCCGTTGATAACTGGTCCTTGTAGAAGTTAAAGGCGAACTCCGAGACGGCGAGGAGGCTCTCGTTCCGCTGGCGGGCGGCGATATCCTCGGCCGACTCCTCCTTCTCCTTCACCTCGATGTGATACTTGCGGGCCAGGTACTTGAGCGCTTCCGTGTAGGAGAGTTTTTCATACTCCATCACGAAGCCCACGGCCGTGCCGGACTTGCCGCATCCGAAGCACTTGTAGATCCCGCGGGAAGGCTCCACATGGAAGGACGGCGTTTTCTCATTGTGGAACGGGCAGCAGGCCCACAGGCTGCTCCCGCGGCGCTTCAGCGTCACGAAATCGCCCACCACGTCTTCGACGCGGGCCGTGTCCAGAATGAGTTGTACCGTCTCCTGCGGAATCATGCCTATTCTTTCTCGAAATCCACTTCCTTGGCGCCGGACAGGTCCGTTACCTGGATCTTGCCGTCATCCACGACGGGGGCGTCGGACGGACGGCGGGGTTCGGAGGGACGTTCCACGTCACGCCGGGATTCCTTCATTTCGCCGAGCGCCTTGATGCGGTACCAGAAATCCCGGCCATACCAGAGCAGCCCCAGAATGCCGAGAACGGCACCGAGTCTCCGCACCCTCACGATGAGGAAAAGGGCCACCAGGATGAACAGAAGGTCCTTGCCCAGGGTAAGTAGGATATGTTGTTTCTGCGTCATGTTTTCTCGTTCGGTTATAACTTGCAAATATACGAAATCTTCCCTACTTTTGTGTTCCAAATTCAGTTTTGATCATGTATAACCCCAAGTCCGCTCACGCCGAGGAATTCATCGACCACCAGGAGGTGCTCGATACCCTCGAGGAAGCCGCCCGAGAAAGTGGCAATCACCAGCGTGTGCTTGAAATCCTGGAAAAGGCCGCCCTGTGCAAGGGCCTGACCCACCGGGAAGCCGCCATCCTGATGGACTGCAACGAACCCGGACTGGAAGAAAAGATCTATGCGCTCGCCGCATCGATCAAACATCGTTTCTACGGTAACCGGATCGTCCTTTTCGCCCCCCTGTACCTGTCGAATTACTGCATCAACGGATGCACATACTGCCCCTATCACGCCAAGAACCGCACGATTCCCCGCCGGAAGCTTTCCCAGCAGGAGATCGAGGAAGAAGTCCGCGCGCTGATCCGCATCGGACACAAGCGTCTCGCCGTCGAAGCCGGTGAAGACCCGCGCCACAACCCGCTGGAATACATCATCGACAGCATCCACACCATCTACGGCGTCCGCGAAGGCGGCAACAGCATCCGCCGTGTCAATGTCAACATCGCGGCCACGGACGTGGACTCCTACCGCAAACTGCATGAAGCCGGCATCGGCACCTATATCCTTTTCCAGGAAACTTACAACAAGGAAAACTACCAGCGCCTGCACCCCACCGGTCCCAAGAGCAATTACGAGTGGCATACCGAAGCCATGGACCGGGCGCAGGAAGGCGGCTGTGACGACGTGGGCATCGGTGTCCTGTTCGGGCTCAGCAGCTACCGCTATGAGCTCGTCGGCCTGCTGATGCACGCCGAACACCTGGAAGCGCGCTGGGGCGTCGGCCCGCACACGATCAGCGTCCCGCGCATCTGCCCGGCCGATGACATCTCCGTCAATGATTTCGACGCCCTCCCGGACGCGATCTTCCACAAGCTGGTCGCCGTCCTCCGCATCGCAGTCCCCTACACCGGCATGATCGTCTCCACCCGCGAATCCCAGCGGATGCGGGAACAGCTTCTGAACTGCGGTATCTCCCAGATCAGCGGCGGCTCGCGCACCAGCGTCGGCGGATATACCACCGAGGAACGCCATGACGAGACCGCGCAGTTCGACGTCTCCGACACCCGTCCGCTGGACGAAGTGGTCCGCTGGCTCCTGGAGCAGGACCACATCCCGTCCTTCTGCACCGCCTGCTACCGCGAAGGCCGCACCGGCGACCGCTTCATGTCCCTGTGCAAGAGCGGCAAGATCACGTACTGCTGCACGCCGAACGCGCTGATGACCCTCAAGGAGTATTTGATGGACTACGCCTCTCCCGCCACCCGCGCCGAAGGCGAACGGATGATTGCAAAGAGCCTCACGGATATCCCCGAAGGCCGCATC
>JAEEGH010008444.1_pt1 | contig 24351 bp, 24 predicted proteins | sample 9134181 | NCBI WGS metagenome assembly JAEEGH01 (sample SAMN16246544, study PRJNA631951) | gut metagenome | biome: gut microbiome; feature: rumen; material: DP-attached | host: Bos | place: Iran: Karaj | collected 2018-10
GTATGGCTGTCCGACAAGGCCTTCAGGATATTCCCGTCGGTGGAGGAGAAATCGAACGACACTTCCTTGATCCGGATGGTGCTGTCCACCCTCTCAAACTTATAGAACTTCAGGCCCCTGACGTCTTTCAGACCGACATTCCCCATCTTTACGTCGCTGATGGCCCTGACGGTCGAAGCCATCGCCCAGGTCCGTCCCAGCAGCGTATCCGGGATATCCAGGAGAACCTTCCCTTTTTCGATGGAAGCCTTGACGGATGGCATGCCTTCCGCCGCAAAGCAGACGGGGCAGAACAGGGCGGCCAAGGCCGTGAACAGAAGTATTCTTTTCAATTTCATAACTATCTGAAAGTGGAAGCCGCGGCGGTGATCCTTCCGAATCCGCCATACACGCCATTATCCTTATAGGTAAAGAGGCCGGTGCTGACATTGAACGGCCTGAGGTAGATCTTGCCTTCTCCCGTCGACTCGTTGTAGGTGAAGATGATGAGCTGCATCCGGTTGGTGGCCAGCGGGAAGGTGTAGGAATTATAGTCGAAGCCGTGGCTGCCGTACCATCCCTGGGTGTAGAACTTGATACCCGTGATGATTTCCGCCTTGTCATCCGGCGCCCAGCTGATCTCCCTGAAAACGGGACTTCCTCCGAGGACGGTGACCGAAGCGACCTTGCGGTCCGAAGCCATAAACAGGATATCGGCGTTGTCGCAGAAGGCGAAATAGCGGGCACCGCTGAGCCATTGCGCCGGTTCCAGCGCATAATGGACCATCTCATTGACGCTGGGGTGGAGCTGGACGATGTGGTGGTTACCGTCGGCCGCCTCCACGAGGAATTCGCAGCGCCCGTCCTTGCCGGCGCCGGCCCAGAGCGACTTGCCACCGGACAGGTCCGCGCCGATCTGGTCCGTGACGAGGGCGAAACTGCCGTATCCCGAGAACTGCGCGTGAACGTAATAGAACTTGCCCTGCGCCTCATGGAAGAAGGCGACGTCGCTCTGCTGCACTGCGTACGAGTATCCGATATTGGTCGGCGTGAAAACATCCGCGGGTATCCCGCTGTAACCGGCCTTATTGAAGATATTGTTGGTATGGCAGATATTGAGCCACAGGCCGCCGTTGATCTGGGCTGCGGTCATGATCTGGCCGTAGTTGATCAGGTTGTGAACCTCGAACGAGGGCTCTTTGAAGCCGTTGAAAAGCGCACCGTCCTGCTTGGCGACCGTAAAGGACAGGGGATCCAGGGCGATCAGGTGTTCGTCAGTCCCGACCAGGATGAGCGTCTCGTTATAGACCGCGCCGTCCGTGCGCACCACAGGCAGCACCGTGTTGACTTTCCCGGCCAGGGGTGCTCCGTTGGCCAGTTCGTAGATGTTCCGCGTATAGCGGGGGACGTCGCTGGAATAGCCGTAGGTCACATATTTATTGGCCAGCAGGTCGAAATCCGTCGTCTGCCCGCCGTCCCGCGTATGGGCGACGAGGATCCCCTCCCCGAGGGACGAGCGCACATAGACGTGGCAGAAGACAGTTTTGGACAGACCGCTTTCGGGGTCGGTCGCCGTGAAGGAGAGGCAGTAAGGCGCCTCGTTGGGCTGGTTGGCTACCCGGTACGAGACGTCGGGCGTCTCGGAAAGGCTGATCCGGTCGTCGTTGTTCCCCGGCTTAAGGTCGATGGCCCACTCATAGGTGAAGCCGTCGTACGCTTCTCCGCCCAGCGTCGCAAGGGCGCGCAGGGCGATCTCCTCCCCGAAGAAAGTCTCCAGCGTGTCCGGTACGCCGCTGATTTCAATATCGGGCAGCTCCTTGTCGGCCGTCGTGCTCAGGTCCTGATAGCAGGAGAGCAGCAGCACAAGGGGTATTATGAATATGATAAGGCGTTTCATCATAACGACACGAGGGTTGAATAAATGGTGGGAAGGACGGTGGGCTTTTTCCCCTGGCCGACCGGGGTCGAGGAATTGGGATAGTCCTCATAATCCTCGCTGTGCATATAAGGGGCCTCGGGGTGCGCCAGGTCGTGGTCGCGGACGATTTCGCGCACGCGCTTGTTGAGGGCGCTCCACCAAGTGGGGTCTTTGTAGATCAGGCCGTTTTCGGGCGTGGCCTCCGAGATCCGGCGCACGCAGAGATCGATCTCGTCGCCGTATTCCTCCACCAGGATCTTGTGCAAGGCCTTGCTGTAGCCCGTGCTGATATAGAGGTACCAGTTTTTCCAGACGTCCGGCACGGGCCGTGCATATGAGTTGGTCCACTTCACGATGGCTTTCTGGTACGCGGGTAGTCCGGCGCGGAAGTACTCGTTGGGCTGGATGTTCAGTACGATCACCTTCTGCTCCACGTCGTCCGGCAGGCGCCGTGCGCGCACTACGATGTCGGTCTTCAGCGCGCCGGCCTGTATCACGGAAGAAAGCACCTGGTAATCCCCCGCCGTGGCGATGGAATCCCGGATCTCGAGCGTGATCTCCCGGTCGTAGTCGACCGGAACGCCCAGCATCCGCACGGGGATGTAGAGATCCTTGTAGTCCTCCGTCCACCCCCGCATCGAGAAGGAGTTCTCAATGCCCTTGAACGAGACCGAGCAGTCTTCCACCCGGAAAGTCTGTATTTCGCTTTTCGTGCAGGACAAGCAGCACACGGCCGCCGCCATGATCATCAGTAGTATCCGTCTCATAAGTCTTGGTGTCTTCCGTAAGACAATTCATCCGTGGGATAGGGATAGGGCGTGAGCGAAGTGATTCTGAACAGCCAGTCGTTGTCCATATTGAGCCAGGCCTGCGTCTTCCGGGGCAGGCGCCGGGCCGCAAAATAACCGACACTTTCCCCCTGGAACTCCCGGACATATTCCATCATCACGCCCGAGAGCCAGTAGGTGGGACTGACAAAGTTCGGATCGGTGTTGACGGGAGACGGGTCCTGGATGCCCCGGTGGCTCCGTACCTCGGTCAGGGCCTGGAGCAGGGTCTCCTCGTCCTTCTTTTCCGCCGCCACCTCGGCGATGATCAGATACATCTCGGAAATCTTGATCATCGGTACGCGGTTGCGGTAGCCCGCATAATACGACGAATTGTTGTAGTACTTGTACGGGCGATACTGGTTGCCGAAGAATTTCAGCATCAAGGCCGGGCCGCGAACGTCCTCGGCGGAGGCGATGGAGACCAGATTGTACGGCGACACGTCCACGACATTCTTGTCGACCAGGATCGAGGAGGACCCGGAGCCGAGCTGATTGAAGATATAGAGGTCCGTCAGCGACTGCAGCCCCGTCACTTCCAGCGAGAACAGCTGCTCGGAAGAGAAGGTCCAGTCGATTTCGTCGTTGGAGGTGGCCTTGGTCATCGCGTCTGCGTCGATCCACCGGTAGGCTCCGGCGGCCGTGGCCTCATCGATGACCGCCTGCGCGGCCGCGGCGGCGGCATCCAGCTCGGAGCGGAACAGAAGCACCCGGGCCTTGAGGGCCTTGGCGGCGAAATAGTTCATCCGCTTGTCGCGGGCGTCCCAGAAACCGTCTGCGTTGGCGTTGGCCAGCCAGGCCTCGGAAGCTTTTCCCCGGACCGGGTCGTCCGCAAGCAGCTCGATGGCCGTATCCAGGTCACCCTCCAGCAATTCCAGCGTCTCCCGGTAGGTCCGCTGGGGCGTGGGCTCCTTGTCGTAGGTGGTCACGTAAGGCACCGTGTATTTCTCATAATCCCCTTCCTGGAGCTGGGCCAGCCCGAACATCCGCATCAGGTCGAAGTGGATGTAGGCGCGGAGCGCCAGGAGCTCGCCGGTCATCAGGTTCCGCTCGATGCGGTCCGAAACGACCTCCGGCTTCGCATCCAGCTCATACAGCACCTTGTTGATGTTCGCCATCGTATAATAGCCGGCCTGCCACATCCGTGCGATCAGCGGATTGACGTAGTTGCCGCTCCATTCGTGGTTCTGGATGGCGGTAAACAGCGGACTGAACTGCTGGGCATAGGGCCCGTAGGACAGTTCATTGACGAACCAGGTCCACATCGCACCGTATTCCGCCTCTTCGCCCATGCTGATATAAACGCCGCAGAGCGCATCCTGGAAGCCGCTCCGGGAAGAGAACAGGGTGGCGTCGGAGACCTGCGTGGAGGAGGTGGCTTCCAGCCACTTGTTGCATGAGGCAAGGCCCGTCAGGGCCAGGAGCAATAATGCCAGTTTCTTTATCGTCTTTTTCATAACACAATCAGAATGAGGCATTGACACTGAAGGAGAACTTTCGGGCATAGGGGTAGGACGTACCCCTTTCGATCTCGATGGACGAGAAGGTGTAGATGTCGTTGGTGTACAGGCTCAGCCTCAGGCGGCTGAGCTTGAGGCCGCTGATCAGCTTCAGCGGGAACTCATAATAGAGGGTCGCGGAAGAGAGGTTCAGCACGTCGTTGCGCTGAACAAAACGGGTGGTGGCCTTTGTCACGGCATTTACCCCTTTCATGGCCTTGAACGGCGCGATGTCACCCGCCTTGGCCCAGCGCCCGCTGAATACACGCCGGTCCACGTTGGTCTCCAGCGTGGTGTTCTCGACCTTGTTCAGCAGCGTGCTGTTGTAGAGATAGCCGCCGCCGTAGAAGGTGGTGGTCAGGCTGAATCCGAAGCCCTTGATCTCGCCCGTCACGCCGAAATTGCCGTTGAACAGCGGGTCGGACGAACCACAGTTGACCAGGTCGGCCGGGTTCCACTCGGTCGTGATCTGGCCGTTCCGGTTCAGGAAGATCTCATCACCCTGGTCGGAACTGATGCCCAGGGACCGGACGGCCCAGATCGAATGCAGCGGCATCCCGTCGTAGTACTGGATCACCGGATCGTTCATCCCCACTTCTTTTGCGCGCGCCTGCTGCTGCTCGTTGTAGGCCTTCAGGACCTCGGAGATTTCCAGAACGCGGTTGTCGTTGATCGCGGTCTTGCCGAACAGGCTGACGTACGACGAGCCCTTCCGCCAGAAGGTCCAGCTGACGCTGGCCTCCAGGCCCTTGTTGCGGACCTTGCCGAGGTTGTCGTTGGTGTAGGCGAAGCCCGTGGAAGGCAGGATCGTCCGGGAGAACACGAGGTTCTGCGTATCGGCGATGTAGGCGTCCAGGATCACGTTGACGGAGCGCGTGCGGAAGTCGAGGCCCACGTTGTAGTCCATCTTCTCCTCCCAGCCCAGTTCGGGGTTGGCCATGTTCGAGAGCGCGGCCCCGGTGAAGCCGTTGTAATAGGCAGAAGAATAATAGGTATAGACCGGAAGAGCCACGTTGCTCGTGTAGTTCTGGTTGCCGGAAGAGCCCACACTCGAGCGGATCTTCAACTGGGTGATCCAAGGGATGTTATCCTTCATCCAGCGCTCGTTGTGGAGGTTCCAGGCCAGGCCGGCGCTCCAGAAGATGCCCCAGTGGTTCTTGGTCCCGAAGACGGAAGAGGCACTGCCCTTCAGCGTCGCGTCCGCCATATAGCGGTTGTCGTAGCTGTAGCCGGCGGTGGCGAGGGCGCCGAGGTTGCGGTTCAGGCCGTCGCTGCCGGTAGGCACCCGGTCCGTGGCGTACTGGCGCGCGAAGGTGATGCTCTTCATGTTGCTGTTGGGGAAGCCTTCCGTGTAGTTGACGATCTCCTCGAAGTGGGTCTGGGAGATGCTCCAGTCGACAGTGGCAAACAGGTCGTGCTTGCCGGCAATATTGTGGTTGAGCTGGGCCGAGACGTCGCCGGAATAGGTGGTGTAGCTGCCGTTCGACTGCTCATAGGTGCCGCGGCGGAGGATCTCGTTGGTGTCATAGAAGTCCGTGTGCTGGCCCGGCTTGAACTCGTCCGTGCGGGTCTTCTGGGAATCGATGCCGAAGCGGGCCACCATCCGGAGGAACTTGAGGAACTGATACTCAGCATAGAAGTTGTCGGAGATGGCCAGATACTGGCTGGTGTCGGTCGTGCCGATCGTAGCGTTGTACATCGGGTTGGTCACCAGCAGGAAGGAGGTCTTGATCCCGTTATAAATATAGTCTTTCGTCTGAAGCACCTTCTTGAGCTTGCCTTCCTCGTCGTAGGGCGTCAGGTAGGGATTGAGGGCCGCATACTCGCCGAAAATGCCCCACGGGGACTCCGAACTGTTCATGTGCGAAACGCCCATGATGTTGCGGAAGGTCCAGCCGCCGCGCCGGTAGGCCACGTTGACGTTGCCGGAGACGACATCGCGGAAGGAGCCCTTCATCGCGCCCTGCGTGTCGTTGTAGGAGAAGGTCGCGAGCGCCTTCAACTCCTTGGAGCCCAGTTCGATGCCGATGGAATGCTTCTGGCCGATGCCGAGGCGCAGGGGCTTGGAGAGCCAGTAGGTGTCCTGGCCTTCGAGGGCCTTCTTGAGTCGCTCGTTGTACAGGGCCAGGCGAGCGACCGTTTCGAAGGAGTCACCGTTGACATAGTAGCCCTCGCGCCGCTCCACGTCCAGTTTCTCCAGGGAGTTGCAGAGGTTGTAGCTCGTCAGGTCCGGCGCCTCGATGGAAAGGGAGCCATTGTAGGTGACGCGGCTTTTGTCGTTGGTGAGCGCCTTGGTCTCGATTACGATGACGCCGTTGGCACCCTTGGAGCCGTAGATGGCCTTGGCAGAGGCGTCCTTGAGGATCGTGATGCTCTGGACGCGGTTCATGTCCATGTCGGTCACCTTTTCCAGCGTGGTCTCGAAGCCGTCGAGGATGAACAGCGGCTGGTTGGCCTTGGCGAGGAAGTTGCTTTTGAGGTTGGAAGTCTCAGCCGCGAGCGTGGAGGCGCCGCGCAGCTGCATCGTGGCCATCACATTGGGGTTGGAACCGGCTTCCAGGTTGTCCAGGATCATCAGGGAAGGATCCAGATTCTTGAGCGACTCCACCACATTGCTGTTGGATACCCGCTTGATATCATCGCTGGTCATAGACTGGACCGAGCCGGTAAAACTGTCTTTGCGGCGGGTGAAGATGCCCGTCACGACGGATTCTTCCAGTTGCTGGGTATCGGGCTCCAGATAGATCTTGAGCTCTTTTTTCAAATCGGCGACACGGATTTCCTGCGACTTGTAGCTCATCATCTCGACGGTGAGCACGGCATTGAGGGGGACCCGCTCCAGCAGGAACTTGCCATCCACGTCGGTGGTGGCCACCAGTTTGAGCTTGCGATTGATGACAACGACGCCCGGGAAGGGTTCTCCGGTCTCGTCATACACGGTTCCCTTTACCTGACGGGTGCCTTGCGCCCAGGAAGGGGGCGCGAACGCTGACAAAAGAAGGAAAAACGCCAGGAGTTTCGGGAAGACCCCTTTGTGAATCGTCATAACACACTACTTTATAACCATGCGAATATAATGATTTATTTTTTAAAGCGAAAAAACTACCTGTGTACAAGCGAAATGTCGCCTATTTGCACAACAGTTCCATCGACGTATATTGGGGCGCCATCCCCTGTGCCTCATAGAAGGCTTTTGCGCCCGGGTTGCCTTCCTCCTGATGCCGGAGGACACAGAAGGCGTATCCCAGGACGGCACCTTCCCGCTCGTATACAAAAACCGGAGTATCCGGATTATCGAAGATGGCCACCGGTGTTTCCCCGAAGGTCAAGAATGACCCCCCGAGCATCCTGATGTTCCTGCAAAAAGGCCAGGACACGGTGGATATAGAGCGAGTCGGGCACCTTCACTCCCGTGTGGGCGGGCAAGACGATGTGCAGGATGTCTTCATCCAGCAACCGTACCTCAGGTGCCACCTCAGGATAGGATGCAGTATCCGTTACAGGCGGTATCAGACCCGAGTGCTTCCCTCCGGCCACCTTCGCCACCCTTGAAACGGCGTCGTGGGCTTGGTCCATCGTGGTGAAGGTTTTTGCCTCAGCCAGAACAGAGGTCTTTGCCTCCCGCCACGCCGCACTGTCGGCATACAGCGCCTCACGGTCGAGCAACCTGACGCAATGGCGCACATAACCACCCGGCGTCTTTTGATTGCCGCCGAAAAAACCACATGCCGAGACGGCAAAAACCAATAGGAGTAACGAAATGATTCTGTTGTATCTTATCATAGACCTACCTGTATTTAATTCTCGAAGTTAGCATAAATTGCTATATTTGTCAATATGGATATAAAGCATTCCTTCATCCTTGCCGTTCTGGGTCTTGTCCTCGTGGCATGTAAGGAACCGGAAACTGAGGCCGTGTTTTCTTTGCAGCAGGAGACCCTTTCAATTGAATGGGCCGGCGGGAGGTTTACCATACCCTTCGAGACGACGGGCGACTGGGAAGCTCATACGACGGCCTCTTGGTGCAGCATTGCCCCGTCCTCAGGCTCTGTCTCCGTGCTGAAAGACCATGTCATTTATCTTACCTGCGACGAGAACTGGGACGAAAGCCGGTCCTGTCACCTCATCATCAACAGCAACGGAGAAGAAAAAAAGGTTCTGGTGTCGCAAGAAGATGCGCCCCTGCTTCTTCCCCGCACGGTTTTTGTCCTTTCTCATGACTCCCAGTTACTCGGCATCCCATTTATATCCGACGAACCTGTCACGGCCGAATTTGACTCATCCGGAAAGGATTGGCTGAATGTGGCAGAGACTGGGAATCCTTCTGCCAAGGATACCCTCTGGCTCTCCATCGGCGAGAATCGCTCTGGAAAAAGGAGCGCAAGTGTCGCCATCAGTTGCAGCCAGATGACAAAAAGCATCCAGATCAATCAGGATGCGCAACTCGTCCCCATTACGGATTCTCATTTTCTCGATTTTTGTCAGGTGTACCTTGATTTCAACCGCGACGGACAGTTTTGCATGGATGATGCGGATAAAGTAACGACCATCAATTATCAGAATTTCAGAAGTTACGACTATACGAACCTCAAGAACGTGCAGGGATGGGAATATTTCCACAATCTACAATCCATCCATGCAGTATCCACCTATCTGACCCATTTCGAGTTCAGCCGGTACAAAGATCTGGAAAATGTCTATTTCCATGCACCCTTCCTTGACCCCGACTTCTCTTCAAACAAGAAGTTGCGAACCGTTGCCCTGAGGAATTGCTTCGGAACGATTAACCTGGAGAATCTGGAGAACCTGTCTTCCGTGGAAATGTTGGACTGCGCCTGCGAGTTTAATCTTGAAGGAAGTACGAACCTGACATCGTTCGTTGCCAATCTACCGCTTTATGAAACGCTGGATCTAGGATTCCAAGAAAAACTGGCGAGACTTGGCCTCAGCGGCTGCGATGCATTGAAAACGATTGAAACGAGCAAGATGCCCTCGCTGTCACATGTCACCATTTTTGCAAACAAATCCATCGAAGTTCTCGATCTGAGCTATCAATATAACCTCCAATACCTGGTGTGCAAGGAAAATCCCAATCTCAAGGTTATTTATGTGAGGAACAGGCGCCCTGTCACATGTGACTTTGACTGGGGGCAGGTTAAGATGATCGTCGTGGAATAAAACAAAACAAAGTCCTTACCATGAGAAAATTATTATTGATGCTGGCCGCGGCGGCCCTGTTGCTGGGCTGCCACGGCACCAAAACCCAAGAGGAGAATCCCGTCATCGATTCGGGAACCACCTACGTCCACGATGTCCTAGCTCCCTACGTCGAACGCGGGGAACTGCCCGGCGCGATCAGCATCCTCTACAAGGATGGCGTCCAGGAGACTTGCTGCATCGGGTTTGCCGACGTAGCGGCCGGACGCCCGATCACCCTCGACGACCCCTATATGCAATGCTCCCAGACCAAGGGGTTCTGCGGCGTCACCGTTGCGAAACTGGTCGAGGAAGGAAAGCTCAGCCTGGATGACTCCGTGGCCAAGTACCTGCCGGAGTTCAAGGAACTGTGGATCTTGAGCGAAGAGTCCGAAGACACCAAGGTGCTGAAAAAGGCAAAGAATGCCCTTACCATCCGCATGTGCCTCAACCACACCGGCGGCTTCCCGTTCGAGATCAGCGCCAAGCGCGCAGACGTCCGCGGCGGAGGCTGGTCCGGCGGCGCGCCCCTGCGGCAGACGGCGACGATTGCGGCCGCTTCCCCCATCCTGTTCGAGCCAGGCACGAAGGAGCGGTATTCCAACACCGGCATCGATATCGCGGCGGCCGTCGTGGCGGAAGTGACCGGCATGAAATGGGAGGACTATCTCAAGCAGGAGGTCCTCGACCCGCTGGGCATGACGTCCTCGACCTTCTGGCCTACGGACGAGCAACTGACCCGCCAGATCGAAATGTATCAGTATATCGAAGGCCAGCCGGCCCGGTACGTCTCGGAAAACGGCAACCAGCAGCGCCCCTACAATGACGCGCACGTCTTCGCTTCGGCCGGCGCCGGTCTCTGGACGACCGCCCGGGACCAGCTGAAATTCTACAAGATGCTGATGAACCTGGGCGTCGGCGACAACGGCGTGCGTATCCTCCAGGAAGAGACGGTCAAGAACCTGCTGGCCGTCACCAGCCGGCCGAAAGAGATGGGTGGCTACTCCCTGGGGCTCAGCGCGCCCAAAGAGGATACGGAGGACGCCTGGTTCGGCCACGGCGGCGCCTGGGGCACCAACTGCTCCGTCAACTGGCACAAAAAACAACTCAAGATGTGGGTGATCCAGTCCAACGGCGGTCCCCAGCCTTGGGCCGAGCCGCTGGGAAAAGCGCAGCAGGCTTTCTTCGACTCCGAGATCGACACCAACGTCAACGCTTACACCGGCCGCACGCAATAGCCCATGTTTGAAAAGATCGTTTCCATCCTGAACTCCATCGTCTGGAGTCCCGCGCTGGTCGTACTGCTGGTGGGGGCCGGGCTGTATTTCTCCTTGCGGACCCGCTTCGTACAGGTGCGGCGCTTCGGGCTGATGATCCGCTCGCTCTTCGCCGGCGCCGAGAAGGCGGAGGGCGGAAGCAAGCGGGGCATTTCCTCCTTCGAGGCCTTCTGCGTGGCTTTGTCCGGGCGGGTCGGGACCGGGAACATCGTCGGCGTTGCGACAGCCATCGCCCTCGGGGGTCCGGGCGCCATCTTTTGGATGTGGGTCATCGCCTTTTTCGGCGCTTCCACCGCCTTCGTGGAGTCCACCCTGGCCCAGCAGTACAAGTTCCACCACGCGTCCGGCTACCGCGGGGGCCCTGCCAGCTATATCAGCAAAGGCCTGAAGGCGCCCTGGCTGGGTGTGCTCTTCTCCATCCTCTGCCTCATCGGCTACGGGACGCTGCTCCCGACGGTGCAGGCCAACGGCATGGCGGGCGCGATGGGCAACACCTTCCACCTGCCGCCGCTCGTCTCCGGGCTCGGGCTGGCGTTCCTGCTGGGACTCGTGATCATCGGCGGCATCAAGAGCATCGCCCGCGTGGCGTCCATCGTCACACCCTTCATGGCCCTGGGCTACATCATCCTCGCGATCGTGGTCATCGCCCAACACATCGATGCAGTGCCCGCCGTGTTCGGAGCCATCTTCAAGGGCGCCTTCGGCATGGATTCCGTGACGGGGGGCATCATCGGCTCCACCATCATGATGGGGGTCAAGCGGGGCATCTTTTCCAATGAAGCAGGACAGGGCGGCGGGGCCATCGTTTCGGCCTCGGCCGCCGTTTCGCATCCGGCGAAACAGGGCCTGGCGCAGGCGTTCTCGGTCTATGTGGACACCCTGCTGGTCTGCACCGCCACGGCGCTGATGATCCTCTGCTCGGGCTGCTACAATGTATTTGATGCGGCGACGGGCCAGATGATCTTCGCAGGCTCCCCCGCCCTGGGCGAGAACTACGTCGGCTTCACCCAGGCCGCCGTGGACACCGTCCTGCCAGGCTTCGGCAGCACCTTCGTCAGCATCGCCCTGGTCTTCTTCGTCTTCACCACCGTGATGGCCTATTATTTCTACGGGGAAACCAGCATCATCAGCTTCTTCGAAGGCCGTCCCGACCGACGCAAGGCCGAAAAGGCCTGCATCTGGGTCTTCCGCTTCCTGCTGCTAGGCATGGTCGTCTTCGGCTCGCTACGCGAGGCCGGCGTCATCTGGCAGCTGGGCGACGTGGGGGTAGGCATCACGGCCTGGATCAATGTCATCGCCCTGCTTCTCCTCTGCCCCCAGGCCATCCGGGCGCTGAAAGATTACGAGTTGACAGTAAACCGGGAGCGAAAAGAGACTCTACGCTCCCAAAAGGACTGATTTCCCTCCGGTTGGGAGCAAAAGGGCCTTTCTTGCTCCCAAATCTCAGCGATTAGCGCGGCAAGGACGCTTTCAACAGCCGCCGGGGGATGCGGGCGAAAACGATGTCGTATCCTCCGTCCGGGCTGTTCGTCCCGTCCTCATAGAGGATGCCGACGTCGCCGTTCTTGAACGCCACCATCGTGGAATAGGCCGCCGAGCCGGGCTGGAGGGTCAGGATGTCCTTCCAGGAATCGCCCCCGTCGGCGCTCACGGCCAGGGTCAGGCCCTTGCGGGACTCCTTCTCCTTGATGTAGGAATGCAAGATCAGGCCCTTTCCCCAAGGGAGAAGGTCCCCGTTGCAGTTGTTCGCTTCCAGGCCCTGGGAGGTACGCGTCCCTTCCCAGTGCCAGACGCCGTCTTCGCCCTTGACGGCCGTATTGATCCAGCGCGGGCCGTAGAATCCGGGGCGGCAGCTGACCAGCAGGCGCCCGTCCGGCAGCAGGGCCAGTTTGGATTCGTCGCCGATACTGGCGACGGGTTCGGCCTGCAGCGTCCAGGTCTGTCCTTCATCCTTGGAATAGAACAGATGCGGGTGGATCGGCCAGGGGACGGGCATGGGATCGGGATAGTCGTGCTCCAGTACGGCGGCCATCAGCAGGATGTCGCCGTCCGCATCCACGATGCCCTTGCCGGACGTCGCGAAAGCGCTGTGGATCGTGTCCGGGAAAGGAATCAGCCGCGGCTCGCTCCAGCTTACGCCACCGTCCTCGCTCACTGAAACGGCGGTATGCGTCAAGCCCCTGCGGAAACCGGCGCGGCCCCGTCCGGGGGCCATCACGCAGAGAATCTTGCCGCTGCGGGTCAGCGTCAGGGACGCATCTCCGAAGCCGAATCCGAGATACCGGGTCGTATCGCCCCGGGCGATGAAGGTCTGGGGGCCCCAGGTCCGGCCGCCGTCCGTAGAGCGGCGCGTGCTGATGTCGATGCTGGTACTGCGGTAGCCCAGGTCGGCCAGGGACTCGTAGCGGCGGTCGACCACGGCCACGACGTTCCCGTCGCGGTCCAGCGTCATGGCCGGGATGCGGTAGAAGTGGCAGGAATCGCTGCCTTCGGCGAAAACCACCGTGCGTTCGATGACGGGCTCGGCGCAGCCGCAAACCAGGAGGCTGACGGCCAGGAAAAGCATCTTTCTCATATACAAGGGCTTAAAGCGTGAGTTTCACAAACACCTCGATGGCCTGGTATTCGGCCATACCGAGCGAATCGTAGAGCTGCGCCGTGTTCTGCGTGCGCTCCTCGGCCCGCTGCCAGAATTCGCGCGGATCCTCGCCCGGGAAGGGGACGATGTCCTTCTGCGACAGGTGGCGGAAGATGGAATGCCGCTTCTCGATCATCTCGCTGGGGCTGAGCGGCACGGCCATGTCCACGCTGCCGAGCTCCCATTCCATCCAGGCGCCGCGGTACAGCCAGATCGTCGTGTCGGCGAGCCAGGTCTGTCCTTCCTCTTTCAGCTGCTCGATGGCCTCCAGGGCCGCTTCCGTGCAGACGCGGTGCGTGCCGTGCGGGTCCGCCAGGTCGCCCGCCATATAGATCTGGTCGGGATGCACCTCGCGGATCAGGTCCTTGATGATGTCCACATCCTTCTGCGTGCGCGGCAGCTTGGTCACGCCGCCGGACTCATAGAAGGGCAGGTTGAGGAAATGGATGCAACTGCTCTTCAGCCCGAAGGAATGGACGGCGCCGCGCGCCTCGCTCCGGCGGATGGCCGCCTTGAGGGCCAGCAGTTCCTTCGGCTCCGGCGCGCCGGGCACCTTGGAGGCGATGATGTCCCGCACTTCCGCGACCCGGTCGCCCAGGCCCAGCTGGCGGGCGGCGTCCATGTGCTGCATCACGACGTCGTCGTGCACCGCGAGGTCGCCCGAGGTCTGGTACGCCACGTGGACATTGTGCCCCTGGGACACGAGACGGATGAAGGTGCCGCCCATCGAGATGACGTCGTCATCCGGATGCGGCGAGAAGATCAGGACCGTCTTGGGGAAGGGCTTCGAGGCGACGGGACGCGTCGAGTCGTCGGCGTCCGGCTTGCCGCCCGGCCAGCCCGTGATGGTATGCTGGAGGTCGTTGAAGACCTCGATGTTGATCTTGTCGTAAGGGCCGAACTTGTCCAGGAGTTCGCCCAGCGAATTCTCCAGATAGTCCTGCTGGGTGAGCTTCAGGATGGGCTTCCCGACCGTCTGGCAGAGCCATACGACGGCTTTCCGCTTGAACTTGGTCGTCCACTCGCAGGGACCGACCAGCCAGGGCGCCTCGATGCGGGACAGCTGCTCACCGGCGGTCTCGTCCACGTAGAGCGTGACGTTGTCGTGGCGCTGGAAGACGGAGGCGGGGAAGGTGGGGTCGAAGGGACGCTCGACGATCTGCTTGACCACCTCGGTCTTGCTTTCGCCCCAGGCCATCAGGATGACGCGCCGGGCGCTCATCATCGTCGAAATGCCCATCGTGATCGCCGTCTTGGGCGTATCCTGGATGGATCCGTTGAAATTCTTGGCCTGCCGCTTGCGGGACTGGTAGGACAGGGCCACGACGTGCGTCCGGCTCTGGAACGAGGCACCGACTTCGTTGAATCCGATCTGCCCGTGGGGGCCGATGCCGACGACCAGCAGGTCCAGGCCGCGCGCCTTCTTGTCAAACTCCGCGCAGAACTCGGACACCTCGGACTGCGGGACGGTCCCGTCGGGGATGAAGACATTCTCCTCCCGGACATCCACCTGGTCGAGGAACTCCTTATGCATGCGGTAGTTGTGGCTCTGGGTTTCAATCCCGGTCGTGGGGTAGTATTCAGCGATGGAGAACACCTGCACGTCCGCGAAGGACACTTCACCCTTCTTGCATTTCTTGACCAGGGACTGATACACCGAAGACGGCGTGCGGCCCGTGGACAGGCCCAGCTTGAACGGGCGTTCTTCTCCCGCGGCGCGGTGCTCCGCGATGGCCGCGACGATCAGGTCGGCGATGTCGGCGCTGGCGCGGTTCGCGTCGTTGTAAATCTCGGTCTGGATGCGCTCCCGGCTGTGGAGGATCCCCTTGGGAAGGTCTTTTTCGATGAGGCCGCCTTCGCGCGGCAGGGTAAAGTGCTTCATGACAATTGGGCTTGAGTCACAAATTTAATAAAAAAAGGCAGGTTGATTACCTGCCCTTTCGATTTTTATAACAGATGGAAAGCCACCGTCAGGCCCGCCATCACGATGCTGACCATGCTCATCAGCTTGATCAGGATGTTGAGCGAAGGACCTGAGGTATCCTTGAAGGGATCGCCGACCGTGTCGCCCACGACCGTGGCGTGGTGGCTGTCGGAGTTCTTGCCGCCGAAGTGGCCTTCCTCCACGAACTTCTTCGCGTTGTCCCAGGCGCCGCCCGAATTGGACATGAACACCGCCAGGACGAAACCGGCGCCGAGGCCGCCGATCAGCAGGCCGAGCACGCCCGCGACACCCAGGACGCAGCCCGTCGCGACAGGCACGAGGATGGCGGTGAAGGCGGGCACCAGCATCTCGTGCTGGGCGGCCTTGGTGGAAATCTCCACGCAACGCTTGTAGTCGGGAGTCCCCTCTCCGGTCAGGATGCCCTTGATCTCCCGGAACTGGCGGCGTACCTCGATGACCATCTTGGCAGCCGCACGGCCGACGGCGTTCATCGTCATGCCGCAGAACAGGAAGGCCATCATCGCACCGATGAAGACGCCGGCGAGGACTGCCGGATTCATCAGGGAGACGTGGTAGTTGTTGAGGATGTCCAGGATGCTGGCATCCGCCGCACGGACCTGTCCGGCCACGCCGTTGACCCATTCGCCGGTGCGTTCGAGGGCGATCTTGATCTCCTCGATGTAGGAGGCCAGAAGGGCCAGGGCGGTCAGGGCCGCCGAACCGATGGCGAAGCCCTTGCCGGTCGCGGCGGTGGTGTTGCCCAGGGCGTCCAGGACGTCCGTGCGCTCGCGCACTTCCGGCTCGAGTTCGGACATCTGGGCGTTGCCGCCGGCGTTGTCGGCGATCGGGCCGTAAGCGTCCGTGGCCAGGGTGATGCCCAGGGTCGAGAGCATACCGACGGCTGCGATGGCGACGCCGTAGAGGCCCTTCGACAGGTTTTCAGGCGTAAGCATATCCTTCACGTCGAAACCGATGGCGCAGAGGTAGGCCAGGATGATGGCGACGGCGATCGCGATGACCGGGATGGCCGTGGAGATCATGCCGAGGCCGACGCCGCTGATGATGACGGTCGCCGGACCGGTCTGGGAAGCCTCCGCGAGCTTCTGCGTGGGCTTGTAGGAATGCGAAGTATAGTATTCGGTCGCCTTGCCGATGACGACGCCCGCGGTCAGGCCGGCGACGACGGACAGGCTGAGCTGCCACCAGTTCTCGAAGCCGAGGAGGTAGAGCACGCCGAAAGTGGCGACTGCGCTGAGAGCGGCGGCCAGGTTGGTACCCACGCTCATCGACTTGAGGAGCTGGGCCATGCCGGCGCCTTCCTTGGTGCGCACGGTGAAGATGCTGATGATGGACAGCAGCACGCCGATGGCGGCGATGAGCATGGGGGCGAGAATCGCCTTCATCTGCATCTCGGGGCCGACCGCATAGAAGGCCGAAGCGCCCAGGGCCATCGTGGAAAGGATGGAGCCGCAGTAGCTCTCATACAGGTCCGCGCCCATGCCGGCGACGTCGCCGACGTTGTCACCGACGTTGTCGGCGATGGTGGCGGGGTTGCGGGGATCATCCTCGGGGAGCTCGGTCTCGACCTTGCCGACCAGGTCGGCGCCCACGTCCGCGGCCTTGGTGTAGATGCCGCCGCCCACACGGGCGAAGAGGGCCTGGGTCGAAGCGCCCATGCCGAAAGTCAGCATCGTCGTGGTGATGACGACGAGCTTCTGGGCCATCGTAGCCTCCGTGACGAAGGCATTGAGGATGAGGAACCAGATCGCGATGTCCAGCAGGCCGAGGCCGACGACGGTCAGGCCCATCACGGCGCCGCTGCGGAAGGCCACCTTCAGCCCCGAGTTGAGGCTGCGGCGGGCGGCATTGGCGGTGCGGCCGGACGCGAAGGTCGCGGTCTTCATCCCGATGAAGCCGGCCAGGCCGGAGAAGAAACCGCCGGTCAGGAAAGCGAACGGGACCCAGGGATTCTGGACGTGGAACACGTAGGCGAGCAGCGCGAAGAACAGGGCCAGGATCACGAACACGATCACGACGACCTTGTACTGCTGCTTCAGATACGCCATCGCGCCCTCACGGACGTACTGGGCGATCTGCTTCATGGTGGGGGTGCCTTCTTCCTCCTTCATCATCTGGCGGAAGAAGATATATGCGAATGCCAGCGCCAAGACGGACGCGGCAGGAACTGCGTAAAATAAAGGATTCATAGATTAAATATGCTAAAGGGGGGCAACCTTTCGGCCGCCCCCTTTCGACTCGCTTGGAAACTACTCCGCCTGAGCTTCCTCAACCGCGGGGGCCTCCGCTGCGGGAGCCTCGGCTACGGGCGCCTCAGGGGCGGGAGCGGCCTTCTTCGCGCTACGGCGGGTGCCCTTCTTCGCAGCCTTCTTCTCGGGCGCGGTGGCCAGGGCGGCCTCGTTGAAGTCGACCAGCTCGATGAGAGCCATTTCGGCGGCGTCACCCTGACGGAAACCGACGTGCAGCACGCGGGTGTATCCGCCCGGACGGTTCGCAACCTTCGGAGCGACCGTACGGAAAAGCTCGGCCGTGGCGTTCTTGTCCTTCAGGTAGCTGAAAACGACGCGGCGGGAGTGGGTGGTATCCTCTTTCGACTTGGTGATCAAGGGCTCCACATACTGCTTCAGGGCCTTTGCCTTCGCCTCGGTGGTGGTGATCCGCTTGTGGAGGATCAGGGAACACGCCATGTTGGAAAGGAGCGCTTTGCGGTGACCGCTCTTTCTGCCAAGATGATTGACTGATTTATTGTGCCTCATTGCTAGATATTCTTTTTCTTGGGTTCAATGTTATACTTCGTGACATCCATTCCGAACGAAAGCTTCATCTTGTCGATGAGGATATCGATCTCGGAGAGGGACTTCCTGCCGAAGTTCCGGAATTTCATGAGCTCGGCCCTGCTGTAGGAGACGAGGTCGGCGAAGGTGTCGATGTCAGCCGCCTTGAGGCAGTTGAACGCACGGACCGACAGACCCATGTCGGAGAGCTTCGTAAGGAGGAGGTGCCTCATCCGGAGGGACTCCTCGTCCAGCTCCTTGCTCTCGGCCTCGACGGTGCTCTCGATGGAGAGCTTCTTGTCGTCGGTGAAGAGCTTGAAGTGGTAGATGAGAATGTTCGCGGCGTCCTGCAGGGCCGCATTCGGAGAAATGGAACCGTCGGTCTCGACCTCCAGGTTCAGTTTCTCGTAGTCGGTCTTCTGCTCGACACGCCAGTTCTCGACCGTCCAGTTGACCTTGCGGATCGGGGTGTAGATGGCATCCACGGGGATGGTTCCGATCGGCGTGTTCTCATCCCGGTTCTCCTCGGCGGGCACGAAGCCGCGGCCCTTGGTGATCACGAGGGTGATTTCGAGTTTGACGGAAGGTTCGAGAGAGCAGATGTGCTGCTCGGGATTCAACACCTTGAAAGAAGACAATCCCTTGGAGATATCCTCTGCAGTGAATTCCTGCTTGCCGCTGATGACGATGTTGGCGGTCTCGGTATCGACCGTCTCGACCATCCTCTTGAGCCGGACCTGCTTGAGGTTGAGGATGATGGCCTGCATGCCTTCGATCACGCCCGGGATGGTCGCGAACTCGTGGTTCACGCCCGAGATCTTGATCTGGCTGATCGCAAAGCCTTCCAGAGAAGCCAGCAAGATGCGCCGGAGGGCGTTGCCGATGGTCTGTCCGTATCCGGGCTCGAGGGGCCTGAATTCGAAACGGCCGACGGTATCGGTGCTCTCGAGCATGATCACCTTGTCGGGTTTTTGAAATGCTAAGATTGCCATATGATTCTTGTTTTGGTGTTAAATGCTACTTGGAGTACAGGTCGACGATCAGCTGCTCGTTGATGTTCTCGGGGATCTCGTTCCGGGTAGGGATGTTGAGATACTTGCCCGCGAGGGTGGTGGTGTCGAACTCGATCCAGGAATACTTGGTCGCGGAAGCGACGCTGGCCTGGATGACCTCGAGGCTCTTGGAGCGCTCGCGCACGGCGAAGGCGTCGCCGGGCTTGACCTGGGTCGAAGGGATGCTGCAAACCTTGCCGTTCAGGGTGATGTGGCCGTGGTTCACGAGCTGACGGGCGGCAGCCCTGGAGGGAGCGATGCCGGAACGGTACACGATGTTGTCCAGACGGGACTCGAGGAGGAAGAGGAGGTTCTCACCCTTCTGTCCGCTCATGCGGGCGGCCTTCTCGTAGGTGTTGCGGAACTGACGCTCCAGGACACCGTACATGTACTTGACTTTCTGCTTCTCCTTCAGCTGGATGCCATAGTCTTTCTGCTTCTTGCGCTTGCCGGCCAGTCCGTGCATTCCCGGAGGATAGTTCCTCTTCTCGAAATACTTGTCGGATCCGAAAATCGGCTCACCGAATTTACGCGCGATCTTAGTGCTGGGACCAGTATATCTTGCCATGGTGATACTTGCTTTAAGGGGTTAAACTTTACGACGGCCTTTCGGACGGCAACCGTTGTGGGGCATCGGGGTGACGTCGATGATCTCGGTCACGGTGATACCCGCGTTGTTGATGGTCCGGATGGCGGACTCACGGCCTGCGCCGGGGCCCTTCACGTAGCACTTGACCTTGCGGAGACCCGCATCGAAAGCAGTCTTGGAAGCCTCCTCGGCAGCCATCTGGGCGGCGTAAGGAGTATTCTTCTTGGAGCCTCTGAAACCGCACTTGCCGGCGGAAGACCAGCTGATGACCTGGCCCTGGGCGTTGGTAAGGGAAACGATGACGTTGTTGAAGGTTGATGAAATATGGGCCTGGCCATTAGCTTCAACCTTGACAACTCTCTTGGATGCTGTACTTTTCTTTGCCATAATTCATCTAACTTTTATTTGGTCGCTTTCTTCTTGTTGGCGACGGTCTTCTTGCGGCCCTTGCGGGTACGGGCGTTGTTCTTGGTGCTCTGTCCGCGCACAGGGAGGCCGATACGGTGACGGATGCCACGGTAGCAACCGATATCCATGAGACGCTTGATGTTCATCTGGACCGTGGAACGGAGTTCACCCTCGATGAGGTAGTGGTCGCCCACTTCCGCACGGATGGCTGCAATCTGCTCGTCGTTCCAGTCGCCCACTTTGATACTGCGATCGATGCCGCACGCGTCGAGGATCTTCTGCGCGGAGCTGCGGCCGATACCGAAGATGTAGGTCAGGCCTACCTCTCCAATCTTGTTGTTGGGTAAATCAACACCGGCTATTCTTGCCATAATCTATTCTTGATCTTTTTGTTTGTTATACAACTGAATCTTATCCCTGGCGCATCTTGAACTTGGGGTTCTTCTTGCAGATCACATAGAGACGGCCTTTGCGGCGGACGATCTTGCAATCCTCGCTACGCTTTTTGATGGATGTCTTGACTTTCATATCTTGGTAATTTTTATTTGTATCTGAAAGATATTCTGCCTTTGGTCAGATCGTAAGGAGAAATCTCAACCTTGACTTTGTCTCCAAGGAGGATGTGGATAAAGTTCATTCTCATCTTGCCTGAAATGTTGCAGAGGAGTACGTGACCGTTCTCAAGCTCGACTTTGAACATCGCGTTCGGAAGAGTCTCGATGACTTTTCCATCTTGTTCTATTGCTACTTGTTTTGACATAAGGTTTATAATTGTTTCACTTAAAATCTGATCGTGCCATCTTTCTCGATAAAATCGAAGGTCGACAGTTGTTCAGCCTTGCCTTTCCGGACAACAACCGTAAGCTCATAGTGCGCAGACTTCCTGTGGTCCTGCGTGTGCACCGCCCAGCCGTTCCTGGCCAGGTAGACGCCGCGCCCTCCCGCATTGATCATGGGCTCTATGCAAATGACCATTCCGTCGACAAGCTTCGTGCCCTTGCCCTTGTGCCCGTAGTTCGGGACACCGGGCTGCTCGTGCATTTCCTTGCCGAGTCCGTGGCCTTCCAATTCCCTGACCACGGAGAACCCGAATGATTCAGCATACGTTTGCACCGCGTATCCGATATCGCCAACCCTGTTACCCGCCACGGCGGCTTCGATCCCCTTGTAGAGGGAAGCCTTGGTCACGTCCAGGAGCCTGCGGGTCTCGGCGTCCACCTCCCCGACGGGGAAGGTGTAAGCCGAGTCACCGTTGTAGCCCTTGTAGAGCGTGCCGCAGTCGACGGAAACGATGTCGCCCTCCTTGAGGACATAGTCGGACGGGAAACCGTGCACGACCACATCGTTGACCGACATGCAAAGCGCCGCGGGGAAGCCTTCGAAACCGAGGAAGCTGGGGATCGCGCCATGATCGCGGATGAAGTCTTCGGCCACCTTATTCAACTCTTTCGTTGTCACACCAGGGGCGACCCTCTTACCGACTTCGGCCAGCGTCTTCGAGACGATGAGCGCATTCTCGCGAAGCAGCTCGATCTCTTCCTCAGTCTTTGGCTTAACCATCGTTACGATTCTATTTCAAAGATTACATGCCGGAGCGTCCCGTCAGACGGCCGGTCTTCATCAGACCGTCATAGTGGCGCATCAGCAAATAGCTTTCGATCTGCTGGAGGGTATCCAGGACCACGCCCACGAGAATCAGGAGGGAAGTACCTCCGAAGAAGCTCGCGAACTGGTTGTTGACACCCGCGATGATCGCGAAAGCCGGCAGGATGGAGATGAGACCCAGGAAGATGGAACCGGGGAGGGTCACCCTCGACATGATGTCGTCGAGGTAGTCCACGGTCTTCTTGCCGGGCTTCACACCAGGTATGAAACCACCGTTCTTCTTCATGTCCTCCGCCATCATCGTCGGGTTGACGGTAACAGCCGTATAGAAATACGTGAAGATGACCACGAAAATGAAGAACAGGAAGTTGTACCAGAAGCCTGTGTAGTTACTCAGGGTAGCGGCCAGGCCACGGGTAGCGTCAAATTTCGAGAAGAGGAGCGGGAACAGCATCAAGGCCTGGGCGAAGATGATAGGCATGACGCCCGCGGCGTTGATCTTCAACGGGATGTACTGGCGGACGCCGCCGTACTGACGGTTGCCGACCACTCTCTTGGCATACTGCACGGGCACCCGGCGGACCGCCTGCACGAGGGCGATGGCGGCGACCAGGACGAAGAACCACACGATGAACTCGACGATGAGGATCAGCATACCGCCGTTGGTGGTGGTGAGCTTCTCGCCGATTTCAGCGGCCAGTGCATAAGGCAGGCGGGCGACGATACCGATCATGATGATCAGGGAGATACCGTTGCCGATGCCGCGGTCCGTAATCCGCTCGCCGAGCCACATCACGAACATCGAGCCGGCCATCAGGATGATGGTGGACACGAGGTTGAACATGAAGTTGCTCCAGCCCAGCTGGTTGACGGCGACGAAAGCCTGTCCGGGGACCTGGCTGTGCAGAGCAGCCATATAGGCGGGACCCTGGATGCAGATGATCAGGATGGTCAGCCACCGCGTCATCTGGTTCATCTTCTTACGTCCGCTTTCGCCCTCCATCTGCAGTTTGCGGAAATAGGGGACGAACACGCCCAACAGCTGGATGACGATGGATGCCGAGATGTACGGCATCACACCCAGCGCAAAGATCGAAGCGTTACCAAACGCACCGCCGGAGAACATGTTGAGGAGGCCGACCAGGCCTTCCTGGGTGTTGCTCTGGAGGTTCGCAAGGAGCGTGGCATCAATGCCGGGAAGCACGATGAAGCATCCGAGCCTGTAGACCAGGATCAAGAGGAACGTGTAGACGATCCTCTTGCGGAGCTCTTCGATCTTGAAGATGTTCTTGATGGTCTCAAAAAACTTTCTCATCGCGCTTATTCGATTACGACAGCCTGGCCGCCGGCGGCCTCGATCTTGGACTTCGCGGTGGCGGAGAAAGCGTCAGCCTTCACGGTGAGGGCGGAAGTGATCTCTCCGTTGCCGAGGATCTTCACAAGCGCGTTCTTGGACGCGAGGCGGGCCGCCTTGATGTCGTCGACACTGATTTCGGTCTTGCCGAGGTCAGCGGCAAGGGCCTGTACGGCGGCGAGGTTGACTGCCTTGTATTCAACTCTGGTAGGGTTCTTGAATCCGAACTTGGGGAGACGCCGCTGGATAGGCATCTGACCGCCTTCGAAACCGATCTTGTGGGAATAACCGGCGCGAGCCTGGGCACCCTTGGTACCACGGGTAGCGGTTCCGCCTTTACCGGAGCCTTCTCCGCGTCCGATTCTCTTGCTGTTCTTGGTAGAACCAGCTGCAGGTTTCAAGTTTTCAAGTTTCATAATCTCATCCTCCTTAGTCTTCAATTTCTTCAACTTTCACAAGATGAGCGATCTTGGCGACCTGTCCCATCGTGACGGGGTTCTTTTCGACCTCGACGGTCTGATGCATCTTGCGGATACCGAGCGTGCGGAGATTGGCGATCTGGCGCTTGGTCTCTCCGTTCTTGCTGATAATCTGGGTAATTCTGAGTTTCGTCATGATGCGTCCTCCTATCCGTTAAATACCTTGTTCATGGGGATGCCACGGAGACCGGCGACGGTGTAAGCGTCACGCATCTCGGTCAGGGCGGTGATCGTAGCCTTCACGAGATTGTGAGGGTTGGAAGAGCCCTTGGACTTCGCCAGGACGTTCTGGATACCGGCAGACTCGAACACGGCGCGCATGGCACCGCCGGCCTTTACACCGGTACCGGGAGCAGCGGGTTTCATGAATACTTCGGCGCCGCCGAAACGGGCCACTTGCTCGTGGGGAATGGTGGTGTTGATGACGGGAACCTTCACCAGGTTCTTCTTGGCATCCTCCACACCCTTGGCGATAGCGGCGGTGACTTCGTTGGCCTTACCCAGGCCGTAGCCCACCACACCGTTCTCGTCGCCTACTACGACGATGGCGGCGAAGCGGAAGTGACGGCCGCCCTTGGTGACCTTGGTAACACGGTTGATGGCTACCAGTCTGTCCTTGAGCTCAAGGTCAGAGGTCTTAACTCTTTTTACGTTTGAATTTGCCATAGTAGTGATGAGTATTAGAATACGAGACCGCCTTCACGGGCAGCGTCTGCCAAAGATTTAACTCTGCCGTGGAAGAGGTAACCTCCGCGGTCGAATGCAACCTGGTTGATACCGGCTGCCAGGGCGC
>JAEEGH010008445.1_pt1 | contig 24351 bp, 19 predicted proteins | sample 9134181 | NCBI WGS metagenome assembly JAEEGH01 (sample SAMN16246544, study PRJNA631951) | gut metagenome | biome: gut microbiome; feature: rumen; material: DP-attached | host: Bos | place: Iran: Karaj | collected 2018-10
GCCGAGATTATACGGTAGAGCCACTTAACTCATTCGATAATGATGAAGCTTCTGCACATTGCACCGGCGCATCCGGAGAGCTATTTTCTTCCAGAAATGACGCCTGGATCTACACCTGGGACAAGGACAGGAAGAAGGTTAATGCGAGGGCGGCGAGGTAAAGAAGCGATTTATATGATGTCTATCAGTTTGAGCCTGGGAATACTCAAATCTCTATCCGCTTTTCCTTTATATTCATGATAGAGGATCTCGTATAGTATCCCCGGGCCATCATATTTGCAAAAACCTTGAGCTTCGAAATCTTTTTCTTCGAAGCCATACTTTACAGCGATGTTTTTTCCTAGGACTTTACTAATCGTGGGGCATTGCTCATAAAGACGATTAGCATTTTCCTCCGTTATCGTGGGCATGACTTGGTATTGGCCGTTACATATAAGGGCTATAAGTTCTCGTTTAGTCTTTCGCATAGCAATTATAACGTCTTTAGATATTGCTGAACAATAGGGCTATTCATTGCTTTTGTCTTTCGGAAGCGATTTACCAGCACATTAAGGTTCCTGTACATATATTCAACCTTTACCATATTCTCAGGGGTTTTGCGTTGCGATTGTTGGATAAAATCTGGGAATAGGCCATAAATAATAGTAAGTTTACTGGAAGTACCGTCTTCGTAAAGCAAATCCAACCCGCCCGGCGCAATAACAAAATTATAATCAGTAATAATAACTCTATCGTGAAATGGAGACTTTCCGTGATAGTCGCTATATACAAGGGCGATATCTATCCTTTCTCGATAGGGCAAATCATGAAGGTAGTGATTTCGAATGTTCGTCTCCGTTAGAGCGAGTTCAGCATTGTGATCGAGATAAACCGGGGTCCCATCATTGCTTTTCCCATTACAAACAATTGTAAGATTGAATCGCGTATCCTTATCAATATCATCTGGCAAGAGGTTGTTCAATAACTGCCCCAGATTTCTTTCTCCCCCCTTTGGCGCATAATTATCTATGATGATAAGTGAGCTAAACCGTTTAAAAGGGAGGCAAGCTTGAACGATCTCTGCCCAAGAGATGTCATCTTTTTTAGATAGCGCCACACCGGAATCAGTGTATAATTCCACCCGTTCTACGGCATCATCAGGGGTTAAATTCAACACTCCCGCTAATACAGCGTGGTTCTCTTCTTCTGTTGAAAAACGACTTTGAAGTTGAATTGCTCCTGCTATTGTATGTAGAGGGTCACAATAATCCTGTTTGAATACAGTTTTATATGTAGGTCCTAAAGAGTTCAAAACTCGAGTAGCCATCTCTTTTTCTAGAGTAGATGAACCTGACTGTCTTATTGAATCAGCTATTTCCTCTTTAGACTCTTTGAGAGATAAAGTATTGTGAAGCAAGAACCCCTGAAAACACCCCCAATTAGCATGCCTTTGGATCTCTTCATCAGAAGGAATAAACGATTCCTTTCGACTTTCATGTGTTATAAAGTCTTTCAGGAAATCAAAAGAGCAGTGTATAGGGTTATTTAGCATGGCGCTTCACAGTTGAATAAAGGTCGAGAATCAGATTTGTGGTTACATCTGAGAACCCCTCGCCAAAATCGCGGTCTAACACACCATCTGGTTGGATGATGATCGGTTGTACCTGCTGCTGTCCTTCAGGGCGATTTGCCGGGTCAGCATCGTAGAGGTAGTAGATACCAATCTCAGAAGCATCCATTCCAAATTTGGAATTCTGCGCGTGGCCAGCTACGAGGTACTGGTACTTGCGAATGAGGTACTCGCTATGCGTTTCAATGATGAAACGGATGTTGTGATTAAGGTATGCCTCAAGGAACATATCCGCAAGGAGGGACTGAAGGCGAGGATGTAAATGAATCTCAGGTTCCTCGATAATGATGTAGAAAGGCATAATCGCAAGCCCAGATACCTCTCTGGAAAGAATGGCATACTCAATATTCAAGAGGATGGAAAAGAGTTGAGTGACTCCATATCCCAGCTCAGAAAGCGGTGTTTTCCTGCCACCATTTATGATGGAAGGAATTATTCCTATCCCATTATCGTCAGGTTCAATGACAAGTCTATCGCCAATGCCAAATTCTTTGAGCCAGTGGTTTATAAAACAAACAGGTTGGTTCTTCCCCCCGATATTGAATTCCTTGGACTTCTCCGCATATTCCTGTAAAAGGACATCGAAAGAATTCCCTTTATCGTTGGTGGTATAAATCCTCCGAACAATGGCTCGGGATGAACTGATATAGTTTGTTCTACCGACAAAAGGAGGAAACAAAACTTCCTTAAATACCCTAGCGCAAAAGTCCTTGAAGAGAAACTCATTCTCTTGCCACTGCTTTAACCCACCGGAGAGTTCCCCAAGAACACTGACCAATGTAGCGAAGTCTTTGTGCTCACCAGCCATTTTCCCCCAGTCTAAGACTGGATTTATATGGGTCAGATAGCCAATGGATTGAATGAAATCACCAGGAATAAGCGATACGTTCTGAATCCAAGAACGTTCTTTTATCCTGAAATATTCCCTAAAAGACTCTGCTCCAGATTCAGAGAAGTCCTTTTTAATACTATTGATAACATCCTGCCACTCTTGGCTACTAGAATGTCTGGATAATGCCTCAAAACCGGCAGCGACGCCATCATGGTCAAGAATGGAGACCTGCTTTAGGATTGTCGGTTCCTGAAAAGAATCATACTGATTTGCTGCAATCAGATACTTTAAGAAGGATTGATCCTTCATCAATGATAAGAAGAATTCCTCAATATCATTGAGTTGAGCTGCTGTGGCGTCGAGATTAACGCCATCAGGAAGATGATATTTGAAAGAATGTGCCCCGTTCTTCTCAACAGAGACCCCTTCATGGTCGCTGGTTCTCTCATTGATTACAGAAATGCCTTTTAGCACACGGAGGAATGACGATCTTGCAGATGCTCTGTTATATGCAACGATCCGCGGGGTCCCGCCTGTAAAATCGACATCAAGAAAGAAACCGTTATCATCTGAATGCAAATTCAGAGAAGTGACCCAACCGTTACGGTCTGCCTGACCCGTCCGGGAGTCAATGGAGCGGAAGCCCCACGAAACCGAACAATTCTGAGAGAGTAATTTTGAATATGTCTTGTAGGATAATTCTATTGTTCCGTCACCATAGTAATTGACGCATTTATCGAATGAACCTAAAAGGGCCTCTTTATCAGAGAAATCCAATGATACAGACATTGGATCGCACTTTCCTTTATCGGCTGCATCTTTAAGTGCGGAGAGAAACTTGTTCAGCAACCAGAATGACTTCGCCATCGAACTCTTGCCGGAGCTGTTGGTGCCGGTAAGGATGGTGATGGGGCTGATAGTGAAGGTTGCGCCATTGGCGTCGAAGGCGCGGAAGTTCTTTATGGTGTAGTCAAACTTCATATCGTGTCTGTGGTTGAGATTGTAAAGATAAGGTATTCCGTCCGATTTCCCGTCCAAGTGCCGGAGATTTCGACACCTGGACAACGGAAGACGGCAAAGAACACGGGGCAAAGAGCTACTTCGTGAGCTCAGAGTTGGCCCATGCTGTGAGGATCGCAACGGCGGCCTCGATGAGAGCGGAGATGATAACCTTCTTCATGCGAAACGGGTTTATCGGTGAGACAACGGTCCTTCAGAAACAGGGCCTGAACCACATAGGCGTATTCCTGTTCTTTCAGCATCATCGGATGCTTATCGACCGAAAATAATCCGGATGATGATCACGATGATCTCCCAAGGGTCGGGCGTCGGCGTAGGACAAATGATCATAGCGCAACGGGGTTAAAGACCTGGAGGTTCGTTCTTCCGGTTGCTCCCATTATCGGGACCGGGCCGTGTCCGAACTTCCTTAAGAACAACAGCACATCAATAATAAATTGAGTCTTTCCCCTTGGGGTTGTCTCGTTTTCAATGAGCTCTCACAGGCCTTCCTCCCGGAAAGCCACTGCAAAGGTATAACAATTATTTGGAAGGGACAAGAAACATGAACTTAACCGCGAAGGTTTATTTCGTTATTTTCTGATACCGCTTGCTCATCTTATTGATTTCTACGGAGATATCGTTACGCAGAGCCCCTGGAGCAACGACTTCTGCATCTGCCCCCATCGACAGAATACGATTCATTAACTCACGATTTATCTTAGCCCTGAAACGCACCGAATAGTATCCATCCACATGCTCGGATTCTTGGTCTGGGAAAGGCTTGGCATCAAGATATTTGAAATACTTCTCGGATACTCTTAGCTCTATATCCTCTACCGGAACGGCATCATTCAGTGCCGCATTTACACCTATTGTATAATAGAAACATTCTTGCAGATAGGTATAATCCGGTTCAATGAAATGAGCCTCACTGTTGACGACCACATCTCCGATGATCCTATCCAACGCATCCAACAGGTAGTGATTTACAGACTCGCTTCTGCAAACCAAATACCACCGTTGATTGTATTGCTTAAGCAGATAAGGAGACACCGTAACCTCTTTTGTCTCATTCTCTGATACTTGATATGTAAAAGAAATGCATGTGCGATTAATAATGGCGCGAAGTAGCGCTGAGAAATAACCAATCCATGTTCTTTCCGTATTATAATCAAACTCTACCGCATCAACATACTGTTGAACCGGGTTCCCTTCAGCAATGTGCTCAAGAATGGAAGCGGCAATCAAAAAATGAGGAAAAAACGATTGGTCTTCCAGTTGCTTTTGGACATCTTTGATTAACGTAGAAGTCGACAAGGGAGAAAGGACAGACCTGGTGATGTCTTCGTATTTGAGAAGGATCTGATGTCCATTCCGGGACAACCTTAGTTCGGCTTGATACCCCTTCTTTAGCAGTTCAACGTCCTTTTGAATGGTACGGACCGAGACCTCGTACCCTTCCTTTTTATAGGACTCTTGTATCTGAGTATAAGTAACACCATCCTGGCTCCTTAACAGATTGTCAAGAAGTTTAAGTCGGTGATATACTTTCTTATCTACAGGCATTCCCTATGCATTCATTCGCAAAAGTACTCTTTTTGCGAGAAAGGGACAAATAAGGATTTAGATGGCAGTAGCCAAGCAAATTGCATTCCACGATAAGATAGTAGGTTCGTCTTAATTACAGAAGCCGCAGGGCGATATGGGCGCAGGCTTCGGCGTCGGCGAGGGCGTGGTGGTGGCGCGTCAGGTCGAAGCCGCAGGCGGCGGCGACGGTTTGGAGCTGGTGATTCGGCAGACGCCAGCCGAAAAAGCGGCGGGACGCCGCCAGCGTATCGTAGAAGCGGTAATCCGGATAGTCCATCCGGTAGACCCGGAAGGCCGCCTTCAGGCAGCCCTCGTCGAAACGGGCGTTGTGCGCGACCAGCGGCAAGCCCTCGATCAGCGGTTCGATCCGCTCCCAGACGTACGGGAACACCGGCGCTTCGTCCGTGTCTTCCGGACCCAGGCCGTGAACCCGCTGGCAGAACCAACTGTAATACTCCGGCTCCGGGTGGATCAGGCTGTAGAACGAATCCACGATCTCCCCGCCCCGCACGACTACGACGCCGACGCTGCACACGCTGGAAGGGCACTCGTTGGCCGTCTCGAAGTCTATCGCCGCAAAATCAGTCATAGAGCGCAATCATTTTACGGATGTCCGCGGCCACCTCTTCCCGGAAATCAGCCGGACGAAGCACCTCGACTTTGGGGCCGTGGCGCAGGATTTCCTGCCGGAAGTCGTAGGTGGGCACCAGGAAATAGCGGTAGACGGTGTATTCCGGCGTGGATTCCACCCGTTGCTGCGAAGGATGCAGCTGCAGGGATTCGAAATAAGCGACCTGGTCGGCCGCGACCTTCAGCTCCACCGCGCAAGGCTTGCGGTCATCACCGATGAAAACGCCGTAGTAGCTGGAGAAAAACGCCCCGGCGTTGAACTTCGGCGGCAGTTTCAGTTTCTTCCTCAGGGGCACGACATTCTTCATGCGTTCGTCCAGGGCATAGATGCGCGGGGCGTCGTATTCCTCGCTCCGGCCCAGCATGTACCAACGCTGCTTGAAGAGCTTCAGGCAATAGGGATGGACGATGAACGTACTGGGCTCGGGGCGCGGAAAACCCTGGTAAGTCAGCTCGATCGCCTTCCCGTCGCGCATGGCATTCACAATCAGGGGCATCCATTTCCGGCTGGAAGGGATCTCTTCGAAGAGGATGCGGTCGCGCATGTCGCGGCTCTCGTTCAGCAGGTTGTTCATCGACAGGGAATCCAGCAGCCAGCGGCGGATGCCGTTGCCTTCCAGATCGTCGCCGTTGGCGATGTAGTACCCCAACGAGCGGTCGCACCGGATCTCAATGCCGAAGGTGTCCAGGATCGCCTCCCGGTGGTTGTGGAAGGTGCGCTCGGGCAGCTCCCTGTTCCTTTTTTCGTTCAGCGGCGACCGGTACCACAGCTCGTCGATCTCCTTCTTGAAGATATGCCCGTGCCGATGGATGGTATCGATCAGCCACACATAACGGTCAAAATAATTCTTTGCCATCGTTTCTCGCTATCTGATTGCAAAGATAAACATAAAAACTGCCAAAAAGTGGCAGTGAGAAAAAATGTGTGTCGCATGCAAAAAAAAGCGTCCCGGGTGCCGAGTTCTGGCAATCAAAGGCCCTTCCTTTGTTCCCATGGCACAGGAAGTCATCAGGATGCGTGACATGCACTTCGATCCGGAACTGTTCCGCAACTACCTCAGCGGCACGGTCCTGGACGAACTGCTATGCAGCTACAAGGGCCTGCCCCGGGGCGTCAACTATATGATCATCGGCGACCCGGGGGTGGGCAAGACCACCATCATCCTCGACCTGCTCTCCAACATCCGGAGTAGCAATCCGGACGCGCGCGTCCTCTTCATCAGCGCCGAGATGAACGAAATCGACCTGGCCATCTACGTCCGGCGTTTCCCGAAATTCCAGGACCTCGACATCCTTTTCATCGAGGCGAACTTCAGCGAGGAATCCGACTCCCACAACCTCGAAACGGTTCGGACTGTCCTGGAACAGGGCTGGGACATCGTGGCCATCGACTCTTTCTACGAGTTGCAGGGCATCATCAAGGATGAAGAGAACTACACGCTGAAGAAAGCCGAAAGCGTGCTGCTGTCCCTGATCAAGCAGCAGAACAAGGCCGCCAACGCGCGCGGTGTCAACACGACCTTCCTCACCATCCAGCAAGTCACCAAGGCGGGGCATTTCATCGGCTCCAACCGCCTCAAGCACGCGATCACCGCCATGCTGGAGCTGCGGCTGGAGAACCCCAGGAACATTTATTCCGACCGCTATGCCGTCTTCAGCAAGCACCGCCGGGGCGACGTCGGCGTGCGCCTGTACTACGACCTGTCGGGGACCGGCGACGTCTATTACAACCAAGAAAAGTTCGAGCAGGACCGCAAACTGCGGAAGTTACAATCCACGGCAGCCGGCAGCTTGCGCAAGTTTGCGGACCAGTTCGACAGGATATTCAATAAACAAAACGAAAAATGAATGAACTGAATCTTGCTGCATTGCGGCAGAAGGTCGACGCCGCCGCAAACCCTTACAAGGTCGTCCGCCGGGACGCCATCGAATATGTCGGACGCCTGGAAGAAGGGGCTCAGATCTCCGCTCCCTACGAAGGCCACGGCAGGAACGTTTACCGGGTGGACGGGACCGAATTACTTGTCAACGACCTGGTTTCCAGACAACTGGACGAGATTATCAGCCTGACGCCCAAGCAGGCGAAGGTGGTGAAAAACGCCTCCGGCGAAACGGGCGTCCGCGACTTCCGCAACTACCTGGCCACCGCCGGATCCATGCTGAAACCCGTTTCGGTCGCCCTGATCGCCAATCCCGCGAGCCGCACCGTCAGCGGACTGGTTCCCATCAAGGAGGAGCCCATCACCTCGGACGCCTTTTTTGACTTCCTCGAGTTGTTCCTCGAAAAGAACAAGCTATTCCCGACCCGCTACGAGATGGCCTGGGACATCGCCGCCGGACTCACCCTGTATCTCGGGAGTTCCGAACCCGACGTGCGCAAGATCGCGCCCGGGGAGGACTTCCTGGTCAATTCCTATTATCTCAAATGGCACCTGGGGCAGATTGAGCTGGGGAGGTATTATGAGCGCCTGATCTGCTCCAACGGGCAGACGGAGGTGGTCCGGCACAAGGAAGCGCACGTCACTTCCGTCCGCGAGGAAAAGATTGCCGGCATCATGGACATCCCCCGCAACGGGAGCCTGCTGACGGCCTCTTTCGACCGATTCCGGGGCAAGGCCCTCGAAGCGATGGGCGTGCGCGCGTCGATCGCCGAACTGAAATGGATGTCGGAAAAGCTTGACAGCTATCTGGTGGACGGCCGCACATCTGCGACCCTGGCGCCCTACGACAAGGAATGGCAGATGTACCTGACGGCCGGATACGATGCGGACCCCGGGCAGCTGGGACGGCTGAAGGCAAGCATGTCCGTGTGGGAATTGTATAACGCCGTGACCGACTACGCCTCCAACAACCCGGTCTGGGACACGGCTGACAACCGCCGCGGCATGCTGCAGGGCGAAGCCCTCAAATTCCTGATGCGGGAACGGGACATCAAGAACTATTCGGATATCTTCGCATAAGTTCGTATCTTGCCGGCATGACGGAGTACATCGCAGACGAAGCCCATTTCAAGGAAGTCATAGCCCGCGTCCCCAACGTGAAGAAGTCCCTCTGGATCGGGACCGCCGACATCAAGGACCTGTATGTGGGCGAGCGCCCCTTCCTGGGCGTGCTGGCCGACTTGCTCGGCCGGGGCCGGGAGGTGCGCCTCATCCACGCCAAGGAACCGGGACCCAATTTCAGGGAAGACTTCGACCACTACCCCATCCTCTTCACCCGGCTGGAGCGGGTCCTGTGCCCGCGGGTGCACTTCAAGATCATTCTCTTCGATTTGAAACTGGCCTATATCGGCAGCGCCAACCTCACCGGCGCCGGCCTGGGCATGAAGAGCGGCCGCACCCGCAACTTCGAAGCCGGCATCCTGACCGACGACCCGGCCCTGGTGGACGCGGCCATCGACCAGTTCGACGCCGTCTGGGCCGGCTTCCGCTGCAAAGACTGCGGCCGCCGCCAGTTCTGTCCCGACCCGGTAGCTGGGGAATGATTTATCTTTCTTCCCGCTCCGCCAGGCGTTTCAGGCGCTTGCGGTCGTAGACTTTCTTGGATTTCTGGATGGTGGTGCGGAAGGTGACGGGCTTGCCGTGCGCGGCGATTTCCTCGAGCCGCGCGGCACGGCGCTGGGCCAGCATATGGTCGGCCTCGGTGATGCGCAAGACTTTCTGTTTCTTCTTCTGTTTCATTCTTTCCCCATGCGAGCCTTAAGGCGTTGCTTGGCCTTGGTGACGGAGGAGGGCGAAATGCCCATCATCACGGCCATCTGCTGGCCGGAGAAGTGATAGCGGACCAGGACGGCCGTACGCAGTTCGGCCTGGGTCATTTCCGGCCAGCGCTCGCGCAGCCCGGCACAATACCCGTCGCAGACCCGGTCCAGCAGGGCTTCCAGCCGTTCCCAGTCGGCATCCTGCAGATAGCGGGGCTGGGCGTGCAAGCCGGCGACGAAGGGATCGCGGTCCATCAGCACGCTTCGGAGCTCCTCCCGGTCCTGCTCGCCTTCCCGGAGTTCGCTGTCTTTGGCCTGGATTTCGGAATCCAGCGCCTGCACCCGCGACTCCAGCCGCTGCAGGGTGCGGCGGTACAGGAGAATGATGACCGCCAGGGCCAGGATCTGCAGGGCCAGCGCGGCGAGGACCGTCACGACCAGGGTCCCCGGAGGAATGGCGGCAAGCGCATCAAAAGCCGACCTTGCCCTCGAGCAGGCGCTCAGGAGCAAGGTCGTCGCAGTCAATGCAGTAAGTTGTCTTGCAGTCATTCCACTGCAAATATACAACTCTATTCGTTCTCAATCAACTTGACCGGTTCGCGGGGAATCACGATGTAAGCGATCAGGTAGGCGATCAGACCGCCGCCGGCGCAGAAGACCGCAACCAGCCAGGCCAGACGGACGATCGTGGGATCGATGTCGAAATACTGGGCGATGCCGCCGCAGACGCCGCCGAGCTTCTTCTCGGTGCGGCTCTTGTACAATCTCTTTTCCATTGTCTTTTCTTTTTTAACGTTAGTCATCAAAAACAGAGCTATCACCAGCAGGAGCAGCCAGGGGACCGCCCCCACGCACAGTTTCCAGAAAAAATGCCAGTTTATCATCTTGCAAGTTTTTTATTCCTTCACGATACAAAGGTACGGCGGTACGAGGGTAAAACAATGGAATGGATGTGGACAAATCGAAAGGATAAATATCTGATAATCAGAATAATGCTTTGTCCGTATATGGACAAGTTCTTTTTTTTCTTATTTTTGTGTGTAACACGAAATTAAATCTCATGACGACCATTGGTTTTTTCAGCGCCGGACTGGACACCTACTGGGATCAGTTCCAGGGCCTGCTCGACAACCTAACTTCTTACGGGAATGCGATCTCCGCCAGGATCTGGCAGGCGGATGTGCAGGTGTGCAACATCGGAATGGTGGATTCTCCGGCGAAAGCCAGGGAAGGAGCAGCCCGGCTGAAAAGCGCCGGAGTGGACATCGTCTTTGCGCATATCGCCACCTACTGTCTTTCCTCCACCATCCTTCCCATCGCCTTGGAAACGGGGTGCCCGATGATCCTGCTGAACATCCAGCCGGCGCCGGCCATCGATTATGCGACCCTCAACGCCCTCGGCGACCGGGGCGCGATGACCGGCCTGTGGCTGGAGAGCTGCACCGCCTGTTCCATTCCGGAAATCGCCGGGGTGTTCAACGGCGCCGGGATCCGGTACGACATCGTTACCGGCTATCTGGAGGACCCCGCCGTGCATCGTGAACTCGATGGCTGGGTGTCGGCCGCGAAGGTCTGGAAGTCCCTCCGGAAAAGCCGGCTGGGCTTGCTGGGGCATTATTACTGCGGCATGGTGGACGTCTACACGGACCTCAAGCGTATCAGTTCCACTTTCGGCACGCATATCGACCTGTTGGAAATGGACGAACTGGCCAGCTTGAGAAAGGGGGTCAAAGCCAGCGAAACAGAGGACAAGCTCAAAGAGTTCCAACGCGCATTCTCAGTCAGCGAGGCTTGCGCGCCGGACGAGCTGGAACGTGCCGCCCGCACCTCCGTCGCCCTGGACAAACTGGTGGATGCACACAGGCTGGACGCCATGGCCTATTATTATGAAGGCTCACCCGGGGGTGAACACGAGAACATCGTCACATCCGTCATCGCCGGGAACACCCTGCTCACGGGTCGCGGCATTCCCGTAGCCGGAGAATATGAAGTCAAGAACGCGGTCGCGATGAAGATCCTCAGCCTGCTGGGGGCGGGCGGATCTTTCTCGGAGTTCTATGCCATGGACTTCGACAGCGAAGTGGTACTGCTGGGGCACGACGGACCCGCCCATTACCTGATGGCCGACGGCAAAGTCGGCCTGGTGCCGCTGCCCGTCTATCACGGAAAGCCCGGGAAAGGGCTCTCCATACAAATGTCCGTAAAAGAAGGGGATGTGACTCTACTCTCCGTCTGTGAAGGCAAGGGCGGGCTCTTCCTGCTGGTCGCCGAAGGGACCGCCGTGCCGGGCGAAGTGCTTCAGATCGGCAACACCAACAGCCGCTACTCCTTCCCCTGCGGCATGCGGAGCTTCTTCGACCAGTGGTGCAAGGCCGGCCCGTCACACCACTGTGCCATCGGCATCGGCCACCGGGCGGGGGAACTGAAAAAACTATCCTTCCTGCTGGGAATCCAAATGATACAGGTCCGATGAAACTGAAATCCACCCTTACCGCAGCTTTGCTGCTCTGCTGCGTTGCAGCCCAGTCCCAACCGCTCGAGAGCCTCTGGCAAGACCCGCCGCACATCGTCCCCTCCTACAACCAGCTGACTCCGGAATGGTGGGATATCTGGAGTTACGCCGTGCGTGAGGCAGACCGGCTGGGCGTGCAGCTCTCCTTCAACGCCTGCGACGGCTGGGCCGTGGCCGGCGGACCCGGGTCGATTGAACGGGATCACCTTGTTTTAAATAATGTCTATTTTGCTTATCTTTGGACTCGGAAGCGCTAGCGCTTCCCTGCCACACAACGATTGACTGAACCAACATATTAACCAAATTTTACTTAATCCAATGACCAAGAGAATTATTCGGACCCTGGCAGTCGCCTTCGTCCTGGCTCTCGCCGGATTCACGGCGGCGGCCCAGAACAGGACTGTCACGGGTAAAGTGCTCGACGCCCAGGGATCTCCCATTCCGGGCGTCGCGGTCATTCTCGACGGCACGGCGAACGGCACGATGACGCTGGACGACGGCTCCTTCAACCTGAGGGTCCCCGAAGGCGACGCCGTGCTCAACTTCACCTCTCTCGGCTATTTCGAGAAGAAGGTCACGGTTCCGGGATCACAAAGTATCCTGAACGTCGCGCTCGAGGAAGACAACCAGCTCCTTGAGGAGATTGTGGTCGTCGGTTACGGTACGCAGAAAAAGGTCAACCTGACCGGTGCCGTCACCGCCGTCGAAAGCAAGGCTTTGGAGAACCGTTCGGCGCATTCGCTTTCCACGATGCTCCAGGGTTCCGTGCCCGGCCTCAACATCTCCACCTCCTCGGGTAACCCGGGTTCCACCGGAAGCCTGAACATCCGAGGCGTCACCTCCATCAACGACGCCGCCCCGCTCGTCCTCATCGACGGAGCCATCGGAGACATCAACCGCGTCAACCCCAACGACGTGGAGTCCATTTCCGTCATCAAGGACGCCGCGGCCGCAGCCGTCTATGGCGCCCGCGCCGCATACGGCGTGATCCTCGTCACGACCAAGAACGGTGCCGAGCGGGAAGGCAAGGCCACGGTGCGCTATTCCGGCCGCTGGGGCTGGGAAGAGCCCACCACCTCCACCGACTACGAGACCCGCGGTTACTGGTCCGTCTATACCGTCGACAAGTTCTGGCAGGCGGGCGGACTCGGGAAATACACCACCTACACGGACTACGACATGGCACAGCTCCTCGCGCGCGTCAACGACGTGACCGAGGATCCGTCCCGGCCCTGGATCGTGGAAGAGGTCCGCAACGGCCGTAACCAGTGGGTCTACTACTGCAACACCGACTGGTACCACGAACTCTACACCGACCGGCACGCCGCGGTCAACCAGTCCGTGTCCGTGAGTGGCGGCAACAAGGCGGTCCGGTACTTCCTGTCCGGAGGTTACGACAAGCAGAACGGTATCATCAAGACCCGTCCCGACGTATTCACGAAATACAACCTCCGCTCGAAGATCGACTTCCAGATCAACAAGTACATGAGGCTGTCCAACAACACGGCGTTCTACAGTTCCACCTACGACTTTCCGGGGACCGGTACCGGCAACATCCAGGACACGTTCCGTTACGCGTCCCGCCACGCCCTCGCCTCGTTCCCGCTCAAGAACCCCGACGGTTCCTGGGTCTATGGAACGCCGATGATCAGCGGTTCCTACAACGTGGCCAACGGACGTCACATCATCTTCGGCTCGGACACCCAGAAGAACATCCAGAAGAGGAATGACTTCTCCAACACGACCCAGCTGGTCATCACCCCGGTCCGGCCCTGGAGCATCACCGCCAACTTCACCTACCGCCTCTACCAGAACCTCAACACCACCCGTACCACCAACTTCTCCTGGAGGAGGTATCCGGACGCGGAACTCGAGTGGTATACCACAGGCGCCGGCATCGACGAACTCACCGAAACCATCACCACCTACTATTACAAGGCGGGGAACGTGTTCACGAACTATGAGGACACCTTCGCCGATGCCCATCACCTCACCCTGATGGCCGGTATGAACTGGGAGGACTGGCGGAGCAAGAATGTCGAGGCCTCTGCCCAGAACCTGCTCAGCCTGACGCTCAATGACCTGAGCCTCGTGGGTACGGATCCCAGCGGCGCCGTCATCACCAACGTGGCCGGCGGTCAGAATTCCTACGGTATCCTCGGCTTCTTCGGCCGTATCAACTACGATTACAAGGGCCGCTATCTCTTCGAGGCTTCCGCCCGTTATGACGGATCCTCCCGTTTCGGCAAATTCCACCGCTGGGGTTTCTTCCCTTCGGCTTCCGTGGGTTGGCGTATCTCCGAGGAACCGTTCTTCCACCCGCTCAAGCGGGCCATCAACAACCTCAAGCTCCGTGCTTCCTACGGCAGCCTCGGCAACCAGAACGTGGGCTACTACGACTACCTCCGCATCATCTCCATCGCCGATTACAAGTATTCCTTCGGTGAAAGCGCGTCGTACCCCAAGAAAGCCACGCTTTCCGCTCCCGTAGCGGGCGACCTGACTTGGGAGACCTCGCAGCAATACAATGTCGGTATCGACATCGCCGCGCTCAACAACCGGCTCGAGTTCACCGCAGAGGCCTATATCCGCGACACCAAGGACATGCTCACCGCAGGCATGAAGCTTCCTTCGGTTTACGGAGCAAGTTCACCCAAAGTGAACAACGCCGACCTCCGCACCAAGGGCTACGAGCTGTCCCTGTCCTGGCGTGACAGCTTCAGCCTGGCCGGCAAGCCTTTCTCCTACAGTCTCAAGGGAACCCTCAGCGACTTCCGGTCCCACATCACCAAATACCTGAACAATCCCAACCACCTCCTCTCCGACTACTACGAAGGCATGAGGATCGGCGATATCTGGGGTTACGAGGTCACCGGATTCTTTGCGACGGACCAGGAGGCGCAGGACTACTACAACAACGTGTGTAATACGGAGAACCTTGTGGGCAGCAACCGTATGGTGGGCGGCACCCTCGCGGGCGACCTCATCTATGTCGACCAGAACGGAAGCAAGGATCTCGATTACGGCAAGGGAACGCTCGAGGACCATGGCGACCTGATCAACCTCGGCAACTCGCTGGCCAGCCTGCAGTACGGCTTCACCCTCGGTGTGAACTGGCTCGGATTCGACGCCAGCGCCTTCTTCCAGGGAACCGGCGACCACTACTGGTATCCGTCCAAGATGAACATGGCGTTCTGGGGGCCGTATGCCTACTCTTACACATCCTTCCTCCCGCGTGACTTCATCAAGAGATGCTGGTCCGAGGAGAATACCGATGCATACTTCCCGCGGCCCCGCGCCTATTCTTCCACCGGCGGCGAGCTCAAGCTCACCAACAGCAAGTACCTGCAGAATATCCGGTATCTCCGCCTGAAGAACCTCACCGTGGGCTACACCATTCCGGAAACCATCACCGGCAAGATCGGGATCGACAAGGTCCGTTTCTATTTCACCGGCGAGAATCTCTGCTACTGGTCTCCTCTCAAGAAGAATACCCGATATATCGATCCCGAATCCGCATACACCCGGGATACCAGTTCCAACGACGTAGCCGATGCCATGGCTTATCCCTGGCAGAAGACCCTTATGTTCGGCGTCGACATCACATTCTAACAGGAGGACAGCGATATGAAAAAGATATTCATCATACTTAGTGCAGCCTTGTTCTGCTTCTGTGCCTGCGACATCTTCACCCCTGAGGATCTGCTTGAAAAGACTCCCCAGTCCAAGATCAGTCCCGCTGATTTCTTCTCCAACGAAACGGAGCTCCAACTCTATACCAATCCGCTGTACGACCTTTTCGACAACAGCTTGATGTACAAGAGGAGTTCTACCGACAGGTTCAGTGACCATTTCATCGAGAACAACCTCTCCGACGAGCAGGCCGGTACCCGTTCCGCCGTCGAGACCAGCTGGTCCTGGGTCAGCCTCAGAAGGATCAACTCCCTGCTGGCCCACTCACATAATTGCCCGGACGAAAAGGTCCGTGCCCATTATGAGGGTGTCGCCCGTTTCTTCAGGGCCTACTTCTATTTCGCAAAGGTCTTGAAATGGGGCGATGTCCCGTGGGTCGACCACGAGCTTGATTCCGATTCCGAAGACCTCTATGCGCCCAGGGATACCCGCGAGACCATCTTCAACCACATGATCGAGGACCTCGATTTCGCCATCGCGAACCTGCCGGAGGGTCTGTCCACCTATCGTCTCAACAAGTGGGCCGCCCTCAGCTTCAAGGCCAGGATCTGCCTCTTCGAGGGTACGTTCCGCAAGTATCACAACGCCACCTGTTCCGACGCCAACGGCACCGTCATCGGCGGCCGTGCCACCAATGGCACCGTCATCCCCTACGAGCACGATGCCGACTACTATCTCAATCTGGCGGTCGATGCGGCCCGGCAGGTGATGAACTGCGGCCTCTATAAACTGGCCCCGAACTACCTCACCCTTTTCGCCGAGATCAATGCCGACCCGAACGAGTACATCCTTGCCGTCAAATACGACAAGACGCTCGATATCATGCACGGCACGACTTCCTATGCCGTCATGCCCACCCAGGGACGCCCGGGCCTCACGAAGAAGTTCGTGGACAGCTATCTGATGAAAGACGGCTCCCGCTTCACCGACAAGGAAGGTTGGGAAACCCTGACATTCCTGGATGAGCTGGCCGACCGTGATCCCCGTCTTTCCTATACCACCCGCGTGCCGGGCTACACCCGCATCGGCAAGAAGGAAGTCGAGCCTTCCCAGATGAGTTGCAGCGCCACTTGTTTCCAGCTCGTAAAGTTCGTCATGGACGGCACCCTGGACGGTATCGACCGCGTCGATATGTCCTACTGTGACCTTCCGGTCTTCCGTCTCGCAGAAGACTACCTCATCTATGCCGAGGCACTCGCCGAACTTGGGACCCTTACCCAGCTCGACCTTGATGTTTCCGTCAACCTCCTTCGCCAGCGCGTGGGAATGCCTTCGCTTGACATGGCTGCGGCCAACGCCAATCCCGATGACAATTACATGGGCTCCGCGAAGTATGGCTACACCAATGTCACGGGCGCCGACAAGGGCGTCATCCTGGAACTCCGCCGCGAGCGGGCCATCGAACTGGCTCAGGAAGGTTTCCGTTCCGCGGACCTCCTCCGCTGGCGGGCCGGCAAGTGCGTCGAGCAGGAAATCTACGGCCCGTACTTCCCTTCGCTCGGCGGCTACGACCTCACCGGCGACGGCAAGATCAACCTCTATATCTATGAGGGGACCAAGCCCAGCGGCATCGATTCCAGCGTCGACCTCCGCAAGGTCGGAGAGTCCGGCACGGGTATCTACCTGACCGAGCAGGGCAAGGGTTATTGCGAACCGTTCCAGCCCCAGAAGAACCAGGGCGTCGTGCCCACGTTCAACGAAGACAGGGACTACTTCTACCCGATTCCGGCCGAGGAGATTATCCTCAACCCCAATCTCTCCCAGAACCCGGGTTGGTGATGTTTGCATTCCATCTTAATCCCTAGCAGAAATGAAACATTTCAGAACAATCATAATGGCGGCTGCGGCCCTCGTGCTCGCAGCCTGCGTACAGGAAAAGGCCGAAAGCATCGCCAGCGCCGTCCTGCCCGAACAGTCTATCCTGACGTTCGCGGCGACCGGCGCCGAGCCGCAGACCATGTGGGTCTATGCGGACGGTGACTGGATGGCCGACGTAGCCGTGGATTGGCTCACCGTTTCTCCCTCGTCGGGTTCCGGCAACGTTGAGGTTACCTTTACTGTCACCGACAACGTCCGGAACGGCGCCCAGGACGCCCCGCGTTCCACCCGTGTGAGATTCATGGGCGGCTCGCTGGAGCGGTCCGGAGAGACCCTCATCAGCCAGAAGGGTGACACCTATCTCGGCAGTCCCGAAATCAGCGTGACGGAAGTGCTCGCCCTCGAGGATGAGGCCGTCGCCAAGATCGTTTCCTCCACCGTCATGGCGGTTTCCAAGAAGGGTCTCATCCTTTCCGACGGCACCAACAACATCTATGTCGTCGGGACCCCGGACGTGCAGCCCGGTGACGTCGTCTTCGTCAACGGCACCAAGACGACCCTCTATGGCATGCCCGCCTTCATCATGGACGAGTGCGAAGTGCTCTCATCCGGGGCGGTCGTCTATCCTCCCGAGAATGATATCACCTCCAGCATCGACAGTTACGTTCCCAAGGGCGTCGAATACTTCACCGTGTCCGGCTCGCTCGTGACCACCACCATCCGCATCCCGGGTGCCAGCACCCGCGTCACGGCGGTGGATGTCCCCGAGTCCCTCGGATTCGCGGCAGCCGACCTGCACAAGGTCAAGGTATCCGGCTACTTCATCGGGCTCGTCAACAAAAAACCCAGTTTCGTCTGTGCCACCATCGTCAAGGGAGCGGCCGACGACAGCCTGGTCCCTTATCCCGTGAGGTGGCATCTCGGTGACGCCAACATCAACTTCAACGACAGCTGGCCCGACCAGTATGACGACCAGGGCAACAAGCTCGACGAGGACCAGCGCAACGTGGAAGCCGTCCAGGGTCTCGGTTACCTGACCTACGTCCCCGGCGACTTCACCGAAGACAACAGCGCCACCACGGTCTATCCCCACCGGGACGTCAGCGGTTACAAACCCCGCATCACCGGCGCCTGGACCGGCGACTACTGGCTCTTCACCGGCACCGGCGCCATCAAGGCGGGGTCCGAGGTACAGATCATCTTCGAGGCCCGCGTTTCCGCGACCAACCCCAAGTTCTGGAAACTCCAGTACTATGACGGCACCGTGTGGAAGACCGCCGGCGAGGAGAAGACCACCAACGAGACCGGCAGCCCGCTCACCTATACCCACCAGATGAACGCCGACGGAAGCACCAACATCCAGGTCAGTGAAGTCGCCAAGTTCAACAAGAACAACGAGCACTGCCTGTTCCGCTTCCTCTGCATGACCAACTATCAGGCCAACGGCAACGGGCCTCTGACCGTCCGCAACGGCGGCTCCGCCCGTATCTCCGTGACCGATCCGGCCAGCGAGGACTTCCAACCCGGCATCTTCATCCTCAAGGAAGGTGACGGCGTGGAGATCGACGATGCGGAACCCGAACTCGCGACGGTCGTCCTGTCCTCCGAGCTGCTGACCTTCGAAGGCGTCCCGGCGGGTCCCCAGACCCTCACCGTCAAGTCCGACCACGACTTCACCCTCAGCACCGACGTCGACTGGATCACCTTCGACAAGGCCGAGGGCGTCGCCGGCGAGTCCACGGACATCCAGGTGACCTGCGCCCCGAGTACGCTTCCCACCCTCCGCCAGGCCCAGATCAAACTGGTCTCCGCCGACACCAAGATCTACATCGATGTCGTGCAGAGCGCCTACGGCAAGGAGCTCGAGCCGTTCATCTCCATCGTGGGGGGCAACAACGTCCAGGTCGATGCCGATGCGGCATCCTTCACGGTCCAGGTGCAGTCCAATGTCGAGTACACCGTGGATATTCCCGCCGATGTCGACTGGATCGCCCAGGTACCGTTCACCAAGGCCACCGTCGACGTGACGCAGCTGGAACTCTTCTGCGCAGCCAACACGGAGACGTCCTCCAGGACCGCGACCGTCTATGTGAAGAACGAAGAGAACAGCCTCGTCGCTCCGATCATCGTGACCCAGGCCGGCTACGTCGCGCCTCCTTCCGGCATCATCTTCCAGGACAACTTCGACTGGATGCAGCCCTACGTGGACTACTACAATGCCAATTCCGGCAAGACGCTCGGCCGCTCCGTCGAGGACAACAACGCCAGCGGCAACGCCCCCAACGCGTACACCGACGCCACGATCAAGGCCAGCGGCCTCATGGACGCCTTCACCGCCCAGGGTTACGTGGACATCAATGCAGCCGTCACGTCCCTGTATCCCCAGGATTGCTACTGGAAGATGGGTAAGTCCAACACCCACACCGGTCTCCAGTTGCCTCCGGTCAACTATACCGGCAAGGCGACCATCTCCTTCGACTGGAGTCCCCACATGACCGGTAGCGGCAACATCGACAAGGTCAATGTCGTCGTCGAGGTCGTCACGGGCGGAGAATCCGTAGTGAGCGCCCCGTTCCCGAACGACTGGCAGAAGGGTCATCTCGAGTGGAAGACGGCGACCACCACCATCAACATCACGCCCGAGTCCCGGATCATCATCCGTCCCGAGTATCTCGAGAACCACGACGGCATCACCCAGATGAGATGGTACCTGGACAACATCGTGATCAAGGAGCCGGAGCCGACGCTCAAGGCCCAGTGGTACTTCGACACCGATCCGAGCAAGGATGCCTACACGGCCACCTTCGGCACCACCGCCGGCACCTTCTCCGACCAGGCCGGTGACAACGGCATGTACATCGATGCCAACGGCGAAAGCGTGGGCACCGGCCGTATCACCTTCGTCCAGGTGGACAAGACCTCCTACGGCCTCAAGGACAATCCGAAGTATTATGTCGGCGGGACCGGACATCCCTACATGACCGGCGTCTGGCCGGGTGACTACTGGCTCTTCACGGCCACCGACGGCAAGGAGTATCCCGCCGGCACCAAACTGCACATCAAGTACCTGACCCGTATCTCCGGCACCGGCCAGAAATACTGGGTCCTCGAGTACTGGGACGGCGCCGACTGGCAACCCGGAGCGGAACTCCAAACCGAGAGCGAGACCGGTACCAACGCGCAGTACAACTTCATCGAGCCGACCTCCAACGCGACCGTCGAGGGCACCTTCACGCTCGCTGCCGCCTGTACCGTCATGCAGTTCCGCATGCGCTGCGTCGCTAACTGGCAGTCCAACGGCAAGGGAGCGCTTGCCGCGCCGAACGGAGGCACCTGCCGCCTCGCAGCCGATGCGGCCGACCTGGCGGGCACCAGCCCGGTCTTCGAAGTCGTGGAATAAACGCCTGATACATACTGGAAGGAGGCTCGCCGGCGGCGGGCCTCTTTCTTTTTCTCCCGTTTCTTCCTATCTTTGTTTGATTCAACCCATATCTGCCCTATGCGCACAAGGATTTTCCTCATACTTTCCCTCCTGACCGTCCTTCTTTTCGTCCCATCCTGCGAAAAGAAGATCAATGACAACCTGGACAACATCCTGATCAGCGTCAGGACCCCGCTGGAAGTTTCTCCGGGCGCCGTGGTCAGATCCACCTTCTTCTCCGGCCGCGGTCCCCTCATCACCGACAAGATCCGGCTCGATCCCCAGGGCGGAGGGGCCAGCTATGTCTTTCCCATCAGTGAGCTCGGCGACGACTATTTCACGTTTACCATCGGTGACGATTTCAAGAGCGGGACGTATGACTTCATCCTCGTCAGGGGCAGCCAGGAGAAAAAAATCGGCACGGTCGTCTATACCTTCATCGTGGACACGGATCTCAAACCCGATCCGGGAGCGACCGTGTACGGCATCGTCAGCTGCGACGGCGCGGGCGTGGCCGGCGTGCCGGTCAGCGACGGCTACAACATCGTCGTCACCAACGCGGACGGCATCTTCCAACTCCCCTCCAAGAAGGAGAACGGATACGTGTTCATCACCATCCCCAGCGGGTACGAAGTGCAGTCTACCGGCATCCTGCCCCAGTTCTACCATTATACCCGACAGGCGGCCGCCTCACCGGAAAGGATGGATTTCACGCTCTATCCCGCGGGAGACCAGACCAACCACGTGATGCTCTTCTTCGGAGACATGCATCTTGCCGGCGGCAAGCAGAGCGACCGCACCCAGTTTGCCCGTTTCACCGCCGACGTCAACGCGTTCCTTTCCGCCAACCCGTCCAAGAAGGTCTACGGCCTTACCCTCGGCGACATGACCTGGGACATCTACTGGTACAGCAAGAATTACTGTTTCGAACAGTATCTGATCGACATCAACGCCATCAAGGGCATGCAGGTCTTCCAGTGCATCGGCAACCACGACCATGACATGAACGCCACGGGCGACTGGGACACAGCCGTAAGATACAAGACCGACCTCGGCCCGAATTATTATTCCTTCAACATCGGGAAAGTGCATTACGTCGTCCTGGACAACATCTTGTGTACCAATTCAACGCCTTCCACGACCAACGGCGACTACCGGTCCTATCTGGAAAAGGTCAACCCCGATGGCATCGCCTGGCTCAGGAAAGACCTCACCCACGTCAGCAAGAGCACCCCGGTCATCGTTGCCATGCACGCACCCCTGTACAACCAGAATGGCGGCCTGGCCCTGGAGAACGCAAACGAACTGACGGGCTGTTTCAGCGGGTTCCAGAACGTGCGTTTCCTGACGGGGCACAGCCACAAGATCTGGAATATCGACAGCGGATCCATCCACGAGAACAACACCGGCGCCGTCTGCGGCGCCTGGTGGTGGGCCGGCTACTACAACGCCAAGGTCAACGTGGCGCAGGACGGAGCGCCGGCCGGATACCGCGTCATGGAGGTCAAAGGCACGCAGACGAATTCTTATTTCAAGGCGACCGGCAAGGATGCGAACCTTCAGTTCAGGACCTATGACCGCAACAGCATCCGGATCAATCCCGCCGATTACGGCGTGTCCACCTATGCGAGCGAATGCTCGGCCTACCTGACGCAATACGGGAAATACAACACGGTCTCCACGGCCAACGAGGTCCTCATCAACGTCTGGGACTATGACAAGACCTGGAAGGTCGATGTGACGGAGAACGGCAATAAACTCGATGTTTCCGCCGTCACCGTGTACGACCCCCTGTATATCATCTCCTATCCGGTCCTGCGGTTCAAGAGCACGACTTCCGTCAGTTTCAATCCGTTTGCGACCAACCACATGTTCAAGGTGAGGGCCTCCTCTCCGACCTCCACGCTGGAGATCAAGGTGACGGACGACGAAGGAAAGACCTACACCGAAACCATGACCCGGCCGAAATCCTTCAGCGTCGCCGCCTATGAATAGGATGAAAAGGCTCGTCCTACTCCTGGTCGGCCTTGCGCTGTGTTCCGGCCTGTCGGAGGCGCGGAAGATCAGCGGGACCGTGCGATGCGGAAAGGAAAAACTCTCCGGCGTCCTGGTGAGCGACGGCAGTTCCTTCACGACCACTTCTTCCTCCGGACGCTATACCCTCGAGACCGCGGATTCGGCCGCCTTCGTGTTCGTCGTCAGCCCCTCCGGATACACGGTGGATTACAGCAGCGGCACGCCGGTGTTTTACCACAGGCTGGGACTGGCCGGAAAATACGACTTCGACCTGGTCAAGATCCAAGACGGGCGGGACTATACCCTCCTGTGCATATCGGACCCCCAGTGCCGGAACAAGAAGCAGTTCGCCCAATTCAGCGCCGAACCGCTGGAGGACATCTGCGCCCAGGTGGACCGCTATGCCGCGGACGGCCCCGTCGCCGGCGTGCTGCTCGGCGATATCGGATGGGACAGTTTCAAGGTGGTCAATTCCCTGTACAAGCGCGCGATGCCGAAGGTTGCGGCCCCCGTCTATCCGGTCATCGGCAACCACGATTTCGACCTCAACCGGCAGGGCCGGGAGGCGCGGCGCAGCTACGAAGACGACTTCGGGCCGGTCAATTACGCTTTCTGGCTCGGCGGGGACCTCGTGATCGTCCTCAAGGACATCATCTACGACACGGCCAAGCGGTACGTGGAGGGATACACCGAGGAAGAGTTTACCTTCCTGGAGGGGCTCCTGTCCCACATCCCGGCCGACACGCATCTTTATATCGCCCAGCATTCCCCGCTCCACGGCTGGTTCAGGAGCAGTCCCATCGTCCGAGGAGAGGAGATGCTTGCCTTGCTGGACGGCCGCCCCGTGGACATGGTCAGCGGCCACACGCATATCAGCAACAACTACGCTCACACGGAAACCATCCGCGAGCACAACCCGGCCGCCATCTGCGGCGCCTGGTGGTACACTCCCTGGGACAACGACGGGACGCCCCGCGGATACAAGATCTTCCGGATGCGCGACGGGCGGCTCGACTGGCTGTACCATCCGGTAGACTACGACGATGACTTTCAGTTCGAACTCATCCTTCCGGGGCACAGCGTCCTGCATCCGTCCAGCATCCTGGCCAATGTCTGGGATTATGATGAAGCGTGGACCGTGACCTGGTATCAGGACGGTGAGTGCAAAGGGGCCATGGAGCAGGTCCGGGACGTCTCTCCCACCTATATCAGCCAGATCACGGAAGTGTACAGCGGGAAAGCCATTCCCGGTTTCCGCCGTCCCCGCCAGAACACCCATTACTTCTCCGCCATTCCGGACAAGAATGCCAGGGAGGTGAAGGTCGTCGTCACGAACCGCTTTGGGAAAAGCTGGGAGCAGACCGTCAAGCTCTAGACGGAAATCTTTTGGCTTTTCTTTTTTTTCTTATATTTGTAACAAGAACATGCAACCAAATCATTCTTCTCAATGAAAAAGTTTATTGTCATCGCAGTTGCGCTCCTCTGCATCGCAGCTGTCGCTTCGGCCCAGCCGAAGGCCATCGGTATCCGC
>JAEEGH010008446.1_pt1 | contig 24349 bp, 19 predicted proteins | sample 9134181 | NCBI WGS metagenome assembly JAEEGH01 (sample SAMN16246544, study PRJNA631951) | gut metagenome | biome: gut microbiome; feature: rumen; material: DP-attached | host: Bos | place: Iran: Karaj | collected 2018-10
TTCTGAAATCGGCTGCAAATATATGACATGAAAATAGGTGTCGCCAAATTTTAATCACCTTTCTACCATCATCTAACTTAAAAAGTGAGTAATAATATGCGTTCTCTAAAGTGTTAATGAATGTCAATAACCCCCAAAACGGCCATAGTAGTCGTTGGGCCCTTAATAAATAGGGAGAAAACTAACTGTACACTGTATACCTGTATACTTTTTAGGCAGTATTGAGTTTGAATATGGTTGTATGTTTTGTATGAGTGCATATGTATGCAGTTTATGCAATCGGAAATGTATATTTCAAAGCGGTGTCTTACTACGAAATTTAATCTCCCTAACTAGGAAATAATTTTTTCCTAACTAGAAAAATATTTTTCCTTGGGAAGTATTTATTGAAGGTATTCTTGTAAAATTTCTGAAAAGTGAATATATATGCAGTTACTTTTTCCCCTCATGATATGTTTTTAGGCTGACTAAAAAACTGATATTTTAATGTAAAACCCAAAGAAAAAACAATAATTAATGCAGATAAAGCAAGAAATTGTAAAAAAACAATTCATAATGTACATTTTTTGTTACAAAATTTTGGTAGTTAAAAATTATGCTATAAATTCGCACCGTCGTTAGTAAAACACGACAAAACTATAGATATTTTACTTAAAATAGAACACGACAAGCTCACGAACATAAGATGAAACACGATGGAGCTTGCAAGGGAGTTTCTTACCTTGCAAGTCTTCATCATCTATATAAATCAAAGGCTTTTAGGATGATTAAAAATATAAAGCGTACGAATTTTGTTCGTACGCTTTTTTTTGTGTATTTTCGCATATTATTATATAATATATAAGGTGTAACTATGAAAGGATTTAGATTGATACTATTTTCCGTGGTATGTGCTGCGATGGGAATGATCACAGCATGTACGAGCGGCTCCAAAGAAGCAGAGGATCTTTATGCACAGTTCCAAAACCCACCTGCTGAGGCAATGCCTCGCGTGTGGTGGCATTGGATGGATGGAAACATCAGTAAGGAGGGCGTAAAAAAGGATCTGGAATGGATGAAACGTTCGCACATCGCGGGTTTCATGAATTTTGATGGGGCTTTCAACATGCCACAGATAGTTCCTGAAAGGGTGGTTTACATGACCGAGCCTTGGAAGGAGGTATTTGCTTATACCACACATCTGGCAGATTCGTTGCATTTGGAGATGTCTGTGGCGAGTTCTCCTGGATGGAGTTTCACGGGTGGTCCATGGGTAGAGCAGAAGGATGCCATGAAGAAGGTGGTATGGCGAGAAATGCTTGTAAAAGGTGGTCAGCAGGTGGATGTGCAGTTGCCAGATCCTTACAGAACCATTGGTGCTTTTCAGAATATAGCTCGTTCTGGTGGTCAGAATTTTGGAGATGCCAGCACAGATGATTCACCTCAAGGATATTATGAGGATATTGCGGTGTTGGCAGTAAAACTCCCTGATGCTGATGTGGATGTGGCTTCACTGAATCCAACCATCACCGCTAGTGGAGGGAAGTTTGATCTTGCACTTTTGACCGATGGTGACTTATCCAGAGTCGGCGTACTTCCTGCAGTGAAAGGCGGAAAGGCATGGATACAATATGCCTTCAAAGAACCTCAGACCATGAAGGCTCTGACTATCGTGGACGGTCGTGTACGTAGTCAGTGGCAGATGCCAAGGGTGGAAGTTGACAAAGTGCTGGAAGTGAGTGATGATGGGGTGAATTTCCGCGAGGTATTCAAGATTCCTAACAGCTCTGCTCCTGGAGGTACGGTGACTTTCGAACCGACCACGGCTAAGTATTTCCGCGTGGTATTTGATAATAAAGAGCAGTCGAATCCATATGCTGCTCTGATGGGTGGCTCTACAGAACCTCGACTAATCCCTACCAATGTGGCAGAGTTGAAGTTCTATCCTGTATATCGCATCAACCATGCAGAGGAGAAGGCTGGCTATGCTGCTCCTGCGGATCTTTATCTGTATGAAACGCCAGAGGAGAGTCATGTGGTGGCATTGTCTGATGTGGTGGATGTGACTTCAATGGTGAAGGACGGTCATCTGTCATGGAATGCCCCTGCTGGCAATTGGAAGATTTTCCGCTTTGGCTATTCATTGACTGGTAAAGAAAACAGTCCTGCCACGCGTGAGGCTACTGGTTTGGAAGTGGATAAGATGGATGCTGCTGCTGTGCGTGCTTACTTTGACCACTATTTAGGAATGTATAAGGATGCCTCACAGGATCAGTTGGGCAGCGTGATAAAATACATCATGACTGATAGTTATGAGTCTGAGCAAGAGAACTGGACGCCATTGATGATGCAGGAGTTTGAGGCGCGTCGTGGCTATGCGTTGCTGCCTTGGCTACCTGTTCTTACGGGACAGATCGTGGGTAGCTCTGAGGAGAGTGAGAAGTTCTTGCGCGACTGGCGAAAGACTTTAGGCGACTTGGTAACGGATAATCTGTATAATCAGCTGACGGACATCCTGAAGGAACGTGGTATGGGACGCTATACCGAAAGCCAGGAAAATGGACGTGTCTATCTGGTGGATGGTATGGACGTGAAGGCGAAGTCGGATGTTCCAATGGCTGCTGCTTGGGTACCTCATAACAGTACGGCTGCCAATGAACCTATGTCGCAAGCTGATATACGTGAGGCTGCGTCTGTGGCGCATATCTACGGACAGAACTTCGTAGCTGGTGAGTCAATGACAGCTCCTGGTGGCGAAGGACGGTCGTATGCCTATCATCCTGCTAATCTGAAGCATACGGCAGATATGGAACTTTACAGCGGATTGAACCGTTTCGTGATTCATACGTCTGTGCATCAACCGGTGGATGATAAAATTCCCGCTTTGGGGTTGGGACCAATCGGACAGTGGTTCAACCGTCATGAAGCATGGGCTGAAACGGCGTGGGCATGGATGGACTATCTAGGACGCAGCAGTTTCATGTTGCAACAGGGGCATTATGTTGCGGATGTGGTGTATTATTATGGAGAAGACAACTGCATCACGGGTATGTTTGGGGACGAGTTACCTCCTGTACCTGCTGGTTATAGCTTTGATTTCATCAATTCGGATGCCTTGCTGAATCTCCTGTCAGTGAAGAATGGCGTTTTGACTACACCGAGTGGCATGAATTATCGGATGTTGGTACTTGATAAGAATGTGAAGTACATGAGGCTGTCTGTATTGCGTAAGCTTGCGGAGTTGGCAAGAGGTGGTGCCGTGATTGCTGGTGCCAAACCAGAAAAACCTGCAAGCTTGAATGACGATGTTGAAGAGTTCAATTTGTTGGTCGATGAAATCTGGGGAGGTTCTCTGCAGAATGTTTATCTGAATGCTTCGATGGCAGATGTGCTGAATAAACTTGGCATTGAGCCTGATGTGGTGTTGAAGGATGGCGTGCGTTTTGTGCATCGTACTATGCCGGAAACGGAGATTTACTGGGTGAACAATTATGAGACTACTGACAAGCAGGTGGATCTTTCGTTCCGCGTGAAGGGGAAGAAACCTGAAGTCTGGCATCCGGAAACTGGAGCTAAGGAGGCTGTTTCTTATCGGATAGAGAATGGACGTACGGTGGTGTCTCTGAATCTGACTCCAGAGGATGCTGTGTTCGTGGTATTTAGTGGAAAGGCTGTTGGTAGTGGAGAGCAGCTTCCTGAACTGACGGAGACCACTTTGCTGACTATCAATACGCCTTGGCAGGTGAGTTTCCAAGAAAAACGTGGTGCTCCAGCAACTGCTACTTTTGATAAGTTGATAGATTTCACTCAGAGTGAGGTGGATGGTATCAAGTATTTCTCTGGAGTTGCAACTTACACGAATAGCTTTGAACTGACAGAGGAACAATTGGATGCCAAACAACTGATACTTGACCTTGGTGATGTGGAGAAGATGGCGGAGGTGACTTTGAACGGACAGCATTTAGGTGCTTATTGGAAGGCTCCTTTTGTGGTGAATGTTACGGATGCACTAAAGGCTGGAAAGAATGAGTTGGAAGTGAAGGTATCCAACTTATGGATCAATCGTATGATAGGGGACTCTCGTCCTGAAGTCACTGAAAAGATTTCCTGGACGCCATATCCGTTCTATCGACCAACTTCACAGATGTCGGCTTCTGGATTGATTGGACCAGTGAGGGTGATTGCTAAGAAATAGTTTAGAGTTTAGGGTTTAGCGTTTAGAGATATGAATGTAATTGAGACGAAAATTCCTGGTGTGGTGATTATTGAACCACGTATTTTTGCAGATGCACGTGGTTATTTCTTCGAGTCCTTTAATCAGAAGGAATTCGAAGAGAAGGTGGGGTCGATTCATTTTGTGCAAGATAATGAGTCGAAATCTTGTTATGGTGTGCTGCGTGGACTGCATTTCCAGAAGGGAAAAGATGCGCAGAGCAAGTTGGTGCGTGTAGTGAAAGGAGCAGTGCTGGATGTGGCAGTAGATATCCGTAAAGGCTCGCCGACGTTTGGACAATGGGTAAGTGTGGAACTGACGGAGGATAATCACCGACAGTTCTTTATTCCTCGTGGTTTTGCTCATGGCTTCAGTGTGCTGAGTGAGGTGGCAGTATTCCAATATAAGTGTGATAATCTGTATGCTCCACAGAGTGAAGGGGCTATTGCTTGGAATGATCCTGACTTGAATATCGATTGGCGGATTCCTGAGGATAAGATTATTCTGTCTCCTAAGGATAGTCATCATCCGTTACTGAAGGATGCGTCGTATTTGTTTGAATATTAGTTTAGAGTTTAGGGTTTAGAGCTTAGAGTTTAGAGCTTAGAGTTTAGAGTATAGAGTTTAGAACTTAGAGCTTAGATTATTTAGTGCTACGCGTTAAATTAGAACATTATAAAAATAAAAGAAAAAGAGGTCGGAATTCCGACCTCTTTCTTATTCTTCAATCTTGTTTTTTGTCAGTTTATCGATCAAGCGATTGTCGATGCGCAAACCGAAGTTGCGTGAACGAATCTGTTTCTCAAACTTTTGTCCTAACAATGGACTATTATTAGCTGTGATGGCTCTTGTTCCTGCATATCCTGCGGCTTGTAAGGCAGCAGCTAACATGGTTTCACGGGCATCACCCAGTTGGTATCCATCATCTGGATTGTCCTTTGCTTGTATGGTTGGTGCAAAACCATTAGGCATAATTGGACAGTTGCCATCTTTATCTGCGTAGCGGCTAACCATCACATAGAAGCCCCAATTGCTGATACCGTCTGGGGTTGAACCTTGATCAGTCAAATCTGTGTACCACATGGGGGCGCTCAATACCCAACCAGTGCAATACTTGCCATGGGTGTTCTCGCTACCAATAATCTCGATAGGGACGTAAGGCATCAAACCTACTAAAAGACTCTCGGAAGCTGAAGCTGATCCACTGCTGACAATGGCATAAATCTTCTGCAAACCGATATTGTAGCTTTGGTCAATGTAGTTCTCTCCGTTATCATCGACATTCAAGTAATGAAAACGACTATCTGCCCAAGCTTCGTTGTATTTTTTATTGTAAACATCTTGCTGATAGAGGGTTTGGGAGTTTTTGTCAGCCCAAGGACCATACATGGCAGCCATCGTTTCTTCGGTCTTTACTAAACCACCACCATTGTAACGAAGGTCGAGAATCAGCTCGGTAACACCTGCTTCTTTATACTCCTTGCTGATGGCTTTCAGTGGTTCAATGGATTTTGCATCGAAACCTGTGTAGTGTATGTAACCTACTTTCTTACCATTGATATCGAAGATTTTCTGCGCGAGAATGGGATTTTCATACATCTCTATGGCAGTAAGGTCGGCCGTATCTGTGGGATCTACACCACCATGTGAATAACCGAAAGTACCATTGGCGCTGTAATACGCTTCCTCATAATTGCCAGGTGTAATGTCTTTACCGTTGTATGTCAGAATCACATCACCACGCTTGATGCCAGCATTGGCGGCTGGACTGTTTTCATAGACAAAGTTCACAACAAAACAAATGGTTTTATGACTGCTGTCCACATAATAGATATTGACATCCCATCCATAGGTGACCTCAATGTTTTGGGTGCTGTTGTAGAATGAAGCATAGTCGTCTGTCACCATACTCCACTTGTCTTGGATATCTCCATTCTTATAACGAATTTCTTCCCAAGTTTTGATAGGATCCTCACAGGTCTCGGGATTCAACTTGTTGTTAATAGCACTGGCAGTCTGGTCGCTCCAAAGATAGATTTCACTAGCCACTTGTTTGACAAAAGCTGTAGCATTCTGAATGGTGGTACTTATCGTTGGGGTTATCGGAGTCACAGGTGTCACAGGATCGGTTGGGGTAGGAGGATCGGTCCGCTTATAATTGGGCTCATCATCACTACAACCTGTGAAAGCCAGTCCCAAACAAAGGACAGGCATCAATAAATAAAGCTTAGATCTCAAACTCATAGTCGTATTTTTAATAATTCAAAATGCGAAGATAAAGGCTTTGCATTAGAAAAACAAATTATTTTAGTAAAGTAATCTAAAATCGGCATAAATAGGCAAGTGATCACTGTAACCTTTCTTGGAGTAAGTAACGCCACTGTAGTTACGGAAGGGGAGATCACCCCCATATCGAGTATCTGGAATCAAAAGGAATTTAGCTCGATAGACATCGGCTTTTCCTGGTATCGTATAGAGGCTTGATGAGGCTTGAAGCAGGTTGCCTGTGACAATCATATGGTCCAGGAACCCCCATTCTCCGCGATAGCGGTAGCTACCATAGTCATTGCGTCCGCGAGCATTTCCAGCCAAGAGATGATAGAGCTTTCTTGCATCATAGCTAGAGAGGGCTGGGTAGGCATCCTCCACTTCCAATCCTTCACGAATGGAACGATTCTCAGGATAGTCGTTGAAGTCGCCCATGATGATAATCTTTGCATCCCTACGAGTAGCTTCTAAACTATCTACCGCATGCTTTAGTATATGCGCTGCAGCCATGCGTTTAGGTTCGGTCTCTTTGTCGCCCCCAGAGCGAGAAGGGAAATGACAGACGAAAACATCAAGGGTATCAAGACTTTGCAACTGCCCAACCACATGCAGGATGTCGCGGGTAGGGCGGTCGTCCTTTGAAGGAAGAATGACCGGAATGAACTGTGTTTCTACCAGTCGGAAGGAACCTGGTTGGTAGAGCAGTGCCACATCGATACCACGCTCATCGGGAGAATCGGTCATCACAAAGCGATAACCTTGACGGCGCAACTTACTGCGCTTGGTAAGATCTGTAAGTGCACGTTCGTTCTCCACTTCACACAGTCCTACCAATGCTGGTGCTTCCCATTCTCCAACGGCGGTGATGACGCTGGCTATGGCATTCAGTTTCCGCTTATACTTCTTGCGGTTCCACTTGCGTTGAGCATCAGGGAGAAATTCACTGTCGTCTTTCAGGTTGTCATGTTCATAATCGAACAGATTCTCCACATTGTAGCTCATCACTCGTAGTGTAAGGGAGTCCTTGCCTTGCTGGGCAAAAGCATAATAAGCACCACCAAGGAGCAGTGACACCAAAACCAACACTTTCCTAAATAACATCATATCTCTAAACTCTAAACCCTAAACTCTCAACTTTTCTCAGGAATATTCACCAAAATGTCCAGCAAATGCTTCCAGAACAATTCTACCGTAGGAATCTCCATACGCTCGTTAGGGGTATGTACATCACGTAGGGTAGGACCGAAGGAAATCATATCAAGTCCTGGGTATTTGTCGGAGAACAAACCACACTCCAAACCAGCATGAATAGCCAGAACTAAAGGTTCTTTGCCGAAAAGACGGACATAAGATTCACGAGCAATCTTTAAGATAGCAGAATGTGGATTAGGCTTCCATCCAGGATAACCATCGGAATGTTTTACCTCTGCACCACCCATCATCATGACGGTTTCAACCATGGTTGCAATGTCTTCTTTTGAAGAATTGGTTGAACTTCGCTGACTGGTGCAGATCACAATCTTATGATCTGGATGCATCTTTACAGAAGCAAGGTTGGTTGAGGTTTCTACCAATCCTTCAACGTCTTGGCTCATGGCCATGACTCCATGAGGTAAGGCGTAGATAGTTTCCAGCAGTTTAGTGGTCGTTTCACGATCGATTGCCGTTGTACGGGGCTCTACTGAATGGATCTGCATTTCAAGTCCAGGATCAGAAACAGCATACTCAGCCTTTGCTTCAGCAGCAAAGATGTTAAGGGTCGTACTCAGTAAGTGACGATCGTCGGCAGGGACAGAAATAACGGCATAAGCGTAGGCAGCAATGGCATTGCGTAGGTTGCCACCGTCTATCTCGCAAAGATACAGGTCTGTTTGCTTGGCAATTTTAGTCAGATAACGACAGAGAATCTTATTGGCGCAAGCACGTTGCAGATGGATATCACCTCCGGAATGCCCACCAAGTAAGCCTTTCGCCTCCACTTTTGCCGTGTAATAGCCTGCTGGAACAGGTACTTCTTTATAGGTCCATTCACCAACGGTATCCACACCACCTGCGCAACCGATAAAGATCTGACCTTCGTCTTCTGAGTCGAGATTAAGCAGGATATCGGCATTCAAGAAACCTGGCTTCAGAGCGAAGGCTCCTGTCAGACCAGTCTCTTCATCACGGGTAAAAAGACACTCCAACGGTCCATGTTGGATGGTATCATCGGTCAAGATGGCAAGTTGGGTAGCACAACCAATACCATTGTCGGCACCCAGCGTAGTACCTTTGGCCCAAAGCCAGTCACCTTTTATTTCTGTTTCTATAGGATCTTTCATGAAATCGTGTTCCACATCCTTGCGTTTATCACAAACCATATCCATGTGGCTTTGCAAAGCAACGGTCTTTTTGTTTTCCATGCCAGGGGTAGCAGGCTTGCGCATCAGCACATTGCCGCACTCATCTGTATGTGTTTCGATACCATGCTTCTTACCGAACTCTTGGAAATAAGCAATTATCTGTTCTTCGTGCTTTGAAGGACGAGGAACTTGGCAGATTTCGTCAAAATATCTGAAAACGCCAACAGGTTTTAGTTCTTTCTTTTCCATATTAAAAAATATTCTCTATATTTGCACCGAATTTCAAATGAAGGTGGCTAAACGACCACTTTCATGACTGCAAATTTAAAAGAAAATGCTGAAAATACTCTTGATAACACTGTTAATTGTTGCTATTTGTGTGGCACTTTTGGGAATTCGAATCTTTTTTTTCAAAAATGGACGTTTTCCACACATTCATGTCAGTGGCAACAAGGAGATGTACAAAAGAGGTATTGGATGTGTGGAGAGTCAGGATAAGGCCGCTCAACGTAAATCACCTTTAGCTGTAGATGAACGGATAGAGTAGGACTGGCTTAACAAAGTGAATAATATTATTTAAAGTAAAACATAAAACAAAAAATGATGAAGAGTTTGAACAAACTGTTTATGGGTTTGGCTGCTTTGGCCGTAATTTTATTCTTTGCACAGTGTGCTGGCAATAATGCTACTCCTGCTTCTGATGAGGCTGCTACAGAGGAAGGTTCTCTTAGTGGACTGAAAGTGGCTTATGTGGATGTAGATTCGTTGTTGGCAAAGTATAATTTCTGTATCGACCTTAATGAGGCCATGGTAAAGAAGAGTGAGAACGTACGTGCCACCCTTAATCAGAAATCACGTGAGTTGGAGAATCAGCAGAATGATTTCCAGAATAAGTATCAGAACAACGCCTTTGCTTCTCAGGAGCGTGCTCAGCAGGAGTACAACCGCATCATAAAACTGCAGGAGGATTTGCAGACATTGAGTGATAAGTTGCAGACCGAACTGGCTACTGAGCAGGAGAAAAACAGTATGTTACTGAATGATTCCATCAAGTCGTTTATGAAATCTTTTGTAGCTGAGCGTGGTTACAACTTCGTATTTACCAATACGGGTCTGGATAACCTGCTGTTTGCTGATCAGGCTTTCGATATTACAAAGGAAGTTGTGGACGGCTTGAATGCCCGTTATTCATCTCCTGCGAAGTGATGGTTTAGGGTTTAGAGCTTAGAGTACCTAACCAATGATAATAATAAATGAAGGTCAGGATTTCCTGGCCTTCATTTATTTAGCTCTAAACCACAATCTCCCCACTACCGATAACAAGTCGGTGCTCACGATCGTAGATGACCCCAAACTGTCCAGGCGCAATGCCTTGCAGTTTCTGGTCGGAGACTAAATGGAAGCGGTCATTAGCTTGTTTGTATATTCGACCATTGATGAATTCTGGTGTGTGGCGTATCTTGAAGCTGACTTCTACACCTTCTGTGGCATCCTGCCAAGGATTCTCTGTGATGAAATGAAAATCACGCATGGAGAGTTCGTTTCCGTAGGCCTTCTGATTATCATAGCCATTAGAGACATACACGATATTTTGCTCGATGTCCTTTCGGATGACAAACCAAGGACCACCACTTAGGCCTAAACCTTTTCGCTGACCGATGGTGTGGAACCAGAATCCTTTATGTTTACCCAATTTCTTGCCCGTCTCCAGTTCTATAATGTCGCCTTCCTTTTCGCCTAGGAAATGGCGCACAAAGTCGTTGTAGTTGATGTTGTTCAGGAAACAGATGCCCTGACTGTCACGGCGCTTGGCTGTTGGTAATTTAGCGCGTTCTGCGGCTGCTCTGACCTCCGACTTCATTAATCCACCAAGGGGGAACATTAATTTAGAAACCTGCAGATAGTTGATTTGAGCTAAGAAATCAGTCTGGTCCTTGATAGGATCAATGGCTGTACCTAACCAAGTCTTACCATCTATCACATGGGTAGTAGCATAATGCCCAGTGGCCGTAACATCGAAATCTTTGCCCACACGTTCTTCAAATACGCCGAATTTAATGAGCTTATTGCACATTACGTCGGGATTGGGGGTGAAACCATGCTTGATTTTATCAATGGCGTAAGCAGCTACATGGTCCCAATAGTCGCGGTGAAGATCCACCATTTCCAGTGGCAAACCATATTTATGGGCAATGGCCGTACACATCTCCCAGTCTTCCTCCATGTTGCAATCCATGCCTTCTATGTCGTCACGACCAATACGGATATAGAACAAGGAAGGCTTATAACCTTGCTCACAAAGCAGATGTACTACCACAGAACTATCCACTCCTCCTGATAACAACACGGCAATATTCATAGACAAAGCATAAAAATTGACTACAAAGGTAGTGCTTTTTTCCTATTTTTGCACTATCTTCGCAGCGAAGTTGTAAAACAATGAAGAAAACACCTTATATATTACTTATTGTTATCCTCATTTTGCTTGGTGCTTGTGGTGAAGACCGCTGGCCGGCTTACTATGAATATACGGGCGATAACCTCTGGATAGATAGCTTAATGCGTAAGTATTATCTTTGGGAGGAAGATATGCCAGCATCTAAAGAATTGACCAGTAAGTACTTTGCAACCAACGATGCTTTCCTTTCTGAAGTGAAGAATGAAATAGATAAAATAACTTCTTTGGATTCCTTAGACAATAAACCAAGTTATGGCTTGGAATATAGCTTGGCAAAGATTTCCGATGATGAAGATATCTATGCGGCCATGGTCACTTATGTGGAACCTAATTCTCCTGCGGGCGAGGCTGGTATAGAACGGGGAACTTGGATCATGCAAGTCGATGGTAATGGTATTACTTCTGAAAACTCTTCCACCTTCCTTTCTGATGGGAAGGATCATCTGTTAACAATGGGACTGTATAATGAAGAAACTGACGAAGAAGGAAATAAGACAATCTACATCATTTCTTATGCTTATGCTCCCTTAGGTGCAAAAGAAATATATGAGCGTGTGGATGTGCCGTATTCCAACGTATTGACTGCGGGAAATAAGAAGGTGGGGTATCTGCTTTGCAACCGTTTCACGGGGGAGACTTCGGAGTTAATAAGCCTTAGCAACAAGTTTGCCAGTGAGGGAGTAAACGAGGTCGTGCTCGATTTACGCTATAATACGAATAGCACGTTGGATGGTATGCAGTTGCTGGCGTCGATTTTAGCTCCTTCAACGGCATTGGGAAAAACTTTGGCTACCATGAAATACAACAGCAAGAACCATCCCGAATGGCCTACGTCTTATACTTTGAATACGCCTTCTGGGGCCTCTAATTTGAATCTATCGACTGTCTATGTACTGACTTCTTCGAAAACAAGAGGCATTGCCGAACACTTGATTAATTGTCTGAAACCTCATATGAATGTGGTGCTCATCGGGGGAAGGACAATGGGTGAATCTTATGCTACTCAGGTTTTTGATAATGAATACTTTGGCTTGCAATTCAGGTTGGTCACTGCCGTTGTCACTGATGCCGATGGGGTAGAGGCCGATTTCGATGGATTCTCTCCAGATGTAAGTGTCTCTGACACCTCTGATCCTACCAAGGTTTTGCCCTTTGGAGATAAGGGGGAGGCATTGCTTTCTGCTGCAATAAAGAAAATGACAGAATAAGAACTCTCCTTCTTAGGTTTACTCCTATATTATTATACCAAATTTGTCTTTTTTAGAATTTTTTTTATCTCATGCATGCAAGTTTTTTATAGTTTTGCATTTGATTTGTGAAAGAAAGATATGATAAAAGTTTCTGATACTGTTTTGAGGGAAGCTGCATCCAAAGGAATGGATGCCTTTATCGATGTTTTTGCAGATGCCTTTCTGAAAGAGACAGGTGGTGAGTGGAGCGCAGAGAAGATGGCTTTGTTAAATGCCGATCAGCATACACTCCTTGCGTATAAGATCTTTAAGGATGAAGTGTGTGAAGGAGGTTTACTTCAACTAATCCAGAATGGCTATGGCAGCTATATCTTCCATAACCCGTTTGCCAAAGCATTGAAGACATGGGGCATTCCTGAGTTGGCTAAACTCATCTATAAGGCGAGGGAAATCTATGATCTTTGTAAAGATGATTTGGAATCAGAGCGAAGCGATGAGGAGTTTATGGCACTGTATGAACAGTATGAGGAACTGAACGACCTGGACGATGCTTTCATCGAGAATGAAGAGCTATATACCGCTCAGGTGGCCGAATATGTGGATAATCATATCGAAAATTTTGCTGAAATAGAAACTTTAGACTAAATTTGCACGCTATAAATATTAATAGACATGAAAAAGATTAAATTGTTTACAGGTATGATACTGGCACTGATGTGCTTGAGTTTCAATGGCTGTGGTGCCACAAGTGGTAATGAGGGAGATACTATAACACAGTTTATGTTGGCCAAATATGAGTATGGCTCGGATTGCTTTTTGGATATCAATGGTACCAAGATGATTCCTGCGACGCCATCCATTTTGTATACGCTGTCAGAAACAGGCCTTTATCAGTTTACTGTGGCTTATGATCCTTCTACGATTTCAAATGGTCAGGTAACGGTGACCATGAATTCAAATCCTGCAAGTATCATGAACATCTATGGGGTAATCAGTGAAGCAGATTATCCAAATGATGAGAATATTCCACTTTATGCCATCAATTATGTGCCGCGAGGTTTGGCACCTTTCATGTTTGACAAAGATTATTTGGTGGTACCTGTCTCTTATCAGAGTATCAGTACTGTCAATGAGGGCGACATAGCAACAGAATTGGCAAAGCATCGTTTTGTGTTGATCTTGGAACCTTATGCTGCAGGTGATGATACGTTGACGTTCCGTCTGACGGACAAGGTGACCGATCCTGATACCGATAGGAATTTTGCTCTGTATGCTTATCAAGCCTTTGACTTGCGTTATGTGATTGCAAACTTCAAGGCTCAAGGTAATTCCTTAAAGAAGATCGTTGTTAAAGGTATGATCAGTGAAGGCAGTAATGATTTGGAGGATGCCAAAGAAGAAACCTATTCCTTTGATTATAAATTCTGACATTGAACTATAAGACACTTTTACAACGGATAATGCAACTGATTTCCTCTCCAGCAAAGGCTTGGGAGGAAATCAGTACAGAAGACCGACAGAAGGTGATGTTGGATTTCGTTTATCCACTCATTGCGCTGGCTGGTCTTTCTGTTCTTATTGGTGTGCTCGTTGAGGTAGGTTGGAGTAAGCCAGAGAACTATCAGGAGGCCATGACACAATGTTGCGCTGTGGCAGTCTCTCTCTTTGGAGGTTTCTTTCTCTCTGCTTACTTAATCAACCAGACGGGTATGAAATTGGCTGGTTTGCGCGATAATCTTCCGTTGGCACAGCAATTTACGGGTTATTCTCTGGTGGTGGTATTCATCTTGCAAATTATCTATGGCATTTTGCCCGATTTCCTGATTCTGGTAGTGCTGTTCAGTTTTTATACCATCTACATCGTGTGGGAAGGAGCAGATGTGCTGATGCATGTGGACGAACGTAATAGGCTGAGATATACTATTATATCCTCTGTGATTCTGCTGGTATGTCCTTGGCTGATTCAGATTGTTTTTAATAAGCTTACAGTGATGCTTAACTGATGCATAAACAGACGGATGTAAATATTAAGAATAAGAAGGCATCTTTCGATTATGCATTCATCGAGACCTTTGTGGCAGGCATCGTTCTAACGGGTACCGAGATAAAGTCTATCCGTCAGGGTAAAGCGAGTCTGGTGGATACCTATTGCTTTTTTGAACTCGACGAGTTGTGGGTGAAGAATATGCACATCGCTCACTATGCTTTTGGTACATTCAACAATCATGATACCAAGCGTGACCGTAAGTTGCTGCTTACCAAGAAAGAACTCATCAAACTGAAGCGTGCTTCCATGAGTCCGGGTAATACTATTGTCCCCGTACGACTGTTTATCAATGAAAAGGGATTGGCTAAATTGGTCATTGCCTTAGCAAGGGGTAAGAAAGAATATGATAAGCGCGAAGCGTTGAAAGAGAAGGATGATAAGCGGCAGATGGCAAGAATGTTTATGAAATAACCACTCGTTATGTACAGACTGGAGCAATTGGTGCAAGAACGCGTCTTACTGTTGGATGGCGCTATGGGCACTATGATACAACAATACAACTTGACAGAAGAGGATTTCCGTGGGGATTTCCTGGGACATGTCGAAGGCCAACTCAAAGGCAACAATGATGTGTTATGTCTGACTCGTCCAGCTCTGATAAGGGATATTCATCGCAAATACTTGGAAGCTGGAGCTGATATCATTGAAACCAACTCCTTCAATGCCAATGCCATCAGTCAGGCTGATTATCATACTGAGATGTTGGTGTATGATATGAACCTCGCTGCTGCCAGTCTGGCACGAGCGCTGGCTGATGAATACACCGCTCTAAATCCTTCGAAACCACGATTTGTGGCGGGCTCAGTGGGACCTACTAACAAGACATGCTCCATGAGTCCCGACATCAATAACCCTGCTTTTCGTAGCCTGACATTTCATGAGTTGGCAGAGGCATATGTCGAGCAAATGACGGCCTTGCTCAAGGGTGGGGTAGATGCCCTGCTGATAGAAACCATCTTTGATACACTGAATGCTAAGGCTGCCGTTTATGCGGCAGAAGAAGCCATGCGAAAAGCGCAGAGAGAGGTTCCACTCATGCTTTCAGTGACCGTATCTGATGGCGGACGAACGCTTTCCGGACAAACGCTGGATGCTTTTTGGGCTTCAATAGAACATGCTCATCCGTTCTCCGTTGGCTTGAATTGCTCCTTTGGTGCCCATGAGATGAGGCCTTATTTGGAACAATTAGCTGCACGTGCTCCTTATTATATTTCCGCCTATCCTAACGCTGGATTACCTAATAGCTTAGGCCAATACGATGAAACTCCTACACACATGGCTTCTGAGGTCAATGTGTTCTTAGAAGAAGGACTGGTGAATATTCTTGGCGGTTGCTGTGGTACCACTGATGAATATATCGCAGCATTCCTTCCTTTGGTAACCCAAGCTAAGCCTCATATACCTGCAAAAGCGAGTGGTAATCTGTGGCTTTCTGGTTTAGAACTGTTGGAAGTGAAGCCGGAAAACAACTTTGTGAACGTTGGTGAGCGTTGTAACGTGGCAGGCTCTCGTAAGTTCCTCAGACTCATCAACGAAAAGAAATACGATGAAGCACTTTCCATTGCCCGTAAGCAGGTGGAAGATGGGGCACAGGTACTTGATATCAATATGGACGATGGACTCCTTGATGCCCGAGTTGAGATGGTGAACTTCTTGAATCTTCTGATGGCTGAGCCTGAGATTGCACGGGTGCCTATCATGATTGATTCCTCAAAGTGGGAGGTGATAGTTGCTGCTTTGGAATGTTTGCAAGGTAAGGCCATCGTTAATTCCATCTCTTTGAAAGAAGGGGAAAAGGCATTTCTGGAACATGCCCGTATCATTCGTCGTTATGGAGCTGCAGTGGTAGTCATGGCTTTCGATGAACAGGGACAGGCGGATACCTATGAGCGTAAGATTGCGGTTTGCGAACGGGCTTATCGCCTATTGGTAAATGAGGCTGGTTTTCCTCCGCAGGATATCGTTTTCGACCCGAATATCTTGGCCATTGCCACAGGTATGGAGGAACATAATAACTATGCTGTGGATTATATCCGTGCGACGGGTTGGATTCGGAAGCATTTACCTGGAGCGCATGTCAGTGGGGGTGTAAGCAATCTCTCGTTTTCGTTTCGTGGAAACAATTATCTCCGTGAAGCCATGCATGCCGTATTTCTTTATCATGCCATTCAGCAAGGCATGGATATGGGCATTGTGAATCCTTCGTCATCGGTGCTCTATACTGACATTCCTGCCGACTTGCTGGAGCGCATCGAGGATGTGATCTTGAATCGCAGGACTGATGCTGCTGAACGATTGATTGAAGTGGCTGAATCGACCAAACAACAGCAGACAATTACACCATTACAGGTCTCTGCCCAAGAGTCACTTTCAGTAGAGGAGCGTTTACAGCAAGCTTTGATTAAGGGAGTTGGTGACCATCTGGAAGCCGACCTTCAAGAAGCACTTCAAAAGTATCCACATGCCGTGGACATCATTGAGGGACCACTTATGGCTGGCATGAATCGGGTGGGTGAATTGTTTGGGGCTGGTAAGATGTTTCTTCCTCAAGTGGTGAAGACCGCTCGTACCATGAAGCAGGCGGTAGCTATCCTTCAGCCTAGCATTGAGGCAGAAAAGAAGCAAGGGGCCCCGAAGGCTGGTCGGGTACTTATGGCTACTGTGAAGGGTGATGTACATGATATCGGAAAGAACATTGTGTCTGTCGTGATGGCTTGCAATGGTTATGAAATCATCGACCTTGGAGTGATGGTTCCTGCAGAGACCATCGTACAGCGTGCTATAGAGGAGAAGGTAGATGTCATCGGTCTTAGTGGTTTGATTACACCTTCATTGGAGGAAATGGTACATGTGGCTTCGGCGCTTGAAAAGGCCGGGCTTGACATCCCGTTGCTGATAGGTGGAGCTACGACGTCACTTATGCATACTGCTCTTAAGATTGCTCCTGTTTATCATGCCCCTGTGTTGCACATGAAAGATGCTTCACAGAATGCGTTAGCAACCTCCAAACTTCTGAATCCTGCTCAGCGTGAGGCTTTGTCCAAGCAGTTGGAGGAGCAATACCAGGAACTGAGGAGCCAGCATGCCGACTCTCAATCTACTCAGGTTTCCATTGAAGAAGCCCGCCAGAATAAACTCAAGCTTTTCTGATTACTTTGTGAACTCCCGATATTTCTCCGCCCGTTCCATAATCTCACGGACAAAAGCAAAGGTTGTGCTTCCACGGAAATAACCAAACTTCACTACAGGGTCCTTGAAATACTGCTCATTGCTTTTAAGCAACAGGTATTTCTCTACATTATCCGTCCAGAGATTCTTGTCAGCCCCATACTTTTCAGCTAACGCACGGGCATCGTTTATATGTCCTTCACCTGCATTGTAGGCCGCTAGGACAAATTTAGTACGCTCTTCTATTGGAATCTCTGCATAGTCTTTGTTCATGATTCCAATGTACTTTACTGCAGCTTTGATGCTCTCCTCAGCGTTCTGTTCCATGCCTTCGGGTATTCCCATCAAGCGAGCAGTGCGAGGCATCAGTTGCATCAGTCCTAAGGCACCAGCCCATGAAACGGCAGTCGTATCGAAATTGCTCTCCGTATATGCCAACGAAGCCAAGAGACGCCAATCCCAGTCGATCTCCTTGGCATATTTGCGGAAGAGATCGTCATAGATGGAGATCTTTCCGTCTTCCAGCGAAAGGATAGGGGAGTGTGTCACCACCTTGCCCTGTTCGAAGTAGCGTTTCATGCTGGCACTATGGGCAGTTGAGGTCACATTCTCTTCATGCCAACGGTCGGCCAATACAGCCAGCGTCTTACTGTCCTTTCGTACAGCCCAAGATGCCCGCTGGTCGTAACTGATGGCCAGTCCCACATTGAGTTGGGGATAGTATGTCTGATTAAGTCGGGCGATATCATCATCGCTTACAGTATAGGCAATCTTGCCTTCGTGAACCTGTCTGATAAGATCTTCTTCGGAGATGCTATCCTCTGTCACCAGATGGATGATAATGCCCCCTCCCAGTTCATTGTTGAGGTTCTTTAGTCGCTCGTAATGCTTACCAGGACGTACATGTACTTCTTTCCCTAGGAGTTGCGTCACATCATTCAAGGCAGGGCGTCGTCTTGACCCTGCTCGTTGAACGATGACCTGATGCGTCACATTCTCTTCACCACAGTAAAGCACACTATCCTTCAAGGAATTTGTAATAGGTAGATTATAGGCGATGATATCGGCTTCTCCTGCATTCAGTCGGCTTACTAACTCTTCGACACTTTGAGCGGTCTTCACCTTAACCTTTACTCCTAAGCTGTTAGCAAATTGGTTCCCGAGTTCATACTGATAACCCATCTCCTGTCCGCGATATAAGAAATAAGAGGTGGAACTGTAGAGCGTGAGGATGGTCAGTGTGTCGCGCTCTTTGATTTGTTGCACCACATCGATGGGAGTGGCTTTCTCTTGCTGCTTGCATCCCATGTAGCAGCAAAGACACCCCATAAGCAGTAGGACAGTGAGTAGTTGTCGCAACATTTATTGAGGTATATGACGGTGGATAAACATGGTCAGAATGTCGATGGCTACCAGGTTGCTGCCACCTTGAGGTACAATCAGGTCGGCATAGCTCTTGCAAGGTTCGATGAATTGCTCGTGCATGGGTTTCAATACACGCATGTAGCGCTCCATGACCATCTGAGCAGTACGTCCACGTTCCAACATATCGCGCTGAATTACTCGAATCAGTCGTTCATCTGGATCAGCATCCACGAAAATCTTGAGATCCATCATGTCACGCAACGTAGTGTCATAGAGCGCCAAGATACCCTCGATGATTACCACCTCACGCGGAGCAATATGGATTGTTTCTGGCTGTCGCGTACTGGTGATATAATCGTAGGTCGGCTCCTCTATACTTTTTCCATCGCGCAGTGCCATCACATGCTCATGTAATAAGTCCCAATCGAAAGCGTTGGGATGGTCGAAGTTGATGAGTTGCCTACGGTCGGCAGGCACGTTGCTACTGTCCTTGTAGTAAGAATCAAGAGGCAAAAGCACTACTTCACCCTGAGGTAAACTTTCCATGATTTTGTTCACGACGGTGGTCTTTCCAGAACCCGTTCCGCCAGCTATTCCGATGATAAGCATATCCAAGTTTTTTTGATTAATTGATACAAAAGTAATGAATAGTTGGCACACTGCCAAATATGTGCTTTAGAAAAGCACGAAGAGTTACTACGTGTAAGAGTTTTTGCGCCTACACACAAAAAATATTTTTCCTGTGTGTAGTAGGAATATTTTCTTTGTATATTGTTATTTATTTTCTATCTTTGCACTGCGAAAAAAGTACTGTTATTTACAAATCACAATCAAAGATTATGAGAAAATGGGTATTAGCGGTGATAGGGATGGTGATAGCTATTACTGCGTTTCCACAGATACAAGAACCCGTAACATTCTCTCAGCAACTAAAGAAGATTTCTGAAACTGAAGCTGAAATAATTTTTACAGGTAAGATAGACAAGGGTTGGCACGTATATTCTACTGATTTAGGTGATGGTGGTCCGATAGAAGCCGTTTTAGAAGTGGAACACATCACGGGTGCTGAACTGGATGGCAAACTTCTCCCGCAAGGAAACGAAATATCCGATTATGACAAGCTTTTCGAAATGCAGGTGCGTTGGTTTGAGAACGAGGCACAGTTTGTGCAGCGTCTTAAGTTGACGGGTGGACCGTGGCGTGTGGAAGGGTATCTGACTTATGGTGCTTGCAACGACCAAAACTGCTTGCCTCCTACGGACGTTAACTTTAGTTTCAGTGGTACGGCTCAAGTTCCTGTAGTGGCTATGGCGGCTACCTCTACAGCAGAGCAGACTCCTGTGGCTGTGGAATCACCTGTGGAAACGGCACCGACAATCGCAGAAGAGGATGTCGCTGACTTAAATACAGGCATAGGTGGTATAGGCTCAGCACTTTGGGCACCGGTGGTCAATGAGCTTCAGGCTATGGGTGAACCTATGGGTACCACTAACCGCTCCTGGCTTTATATTTTCTTTGCTGGGTTTTTAGGTGGCTTACTGGCACTTTTCACCCCTTGTGTGTGGCCCATCATCCCCATGACGGTGAGTTTCTTCTTGAAGCGCAGCAAGGATAAACGAAAGGGTATACGTGATGCCATTACTTACGGATTGGCAATCATTGTTATTTATGTGGCTTTAGGTTTGGCTGTGACGCTTCTTTTTGGAGCCAGTGCTCTGAATGCCCTTTCTACCAATGCCATTTTCAATATCTTCTTCTTCCTACTGCTGGTGGTGTTTGCAGTTTCTTTCTTTGGAGCATTCGAAATTACCTTGCCTTCAAGTTGGACAACCGCAGTGGACAGTAAAGCGGAGAAGACCACAGGATTGGTCAGCATCTTCTTAATGGCATTTACGCTGGCTTTGGTATCATTCTCCTGCACAGGTCCCATCATCGGATTCTTGTTGGTTGAGGTATCAACGATGGGAAGCATCTTAGCTCCTACCATCGGTATGTTAGGTTTTGCCATAGCTTTGGCATTACCATTTACTCTATTTGCCTTGTTCCCCACATGGTTGAAACAGATGCCAAAGAGTGGTGGCTGGATGAATGTGATAAAAGTGACGCTGGGTTTCATTGAGTTGGCTTTTGCCCTGAAGTTCCTTTCTGTAGCCGACTTGGCTTATGGTTGGCACATACTGGATCGTGAGACATTCCTGGCGCTTTGGATCGTGTTATTTGGTTTGTTGGGCATATATCTGCTAGGCAAAATCAAGTTCCCACACGATGATGACGATACACGTGTAAGTGTACCTCGCTTCTTCTTGGCACTTTGTTCGCTGGCCTTTGCGGTATATATGGTGCCTGGGCTTTGGGGGGCTCCCCTGAAAGCGGTAAGTGCCTTTGCTCCACCTATGTACACGCAGGATTTCAACCTCTATAAGAATGAGGTTCATGCTCAGTTCGATGATTATGACCTTGGCATGGAATATGCTCGCAGAGTAGGAAAGCCTGTGATGCTGGATTTCACAGGGTATGGCTGCGTGAATTGTCGTAAGATGGAGTTGGCCGTGTGGACAGATACTCAAGTGGCTGACTTGATGAACAACGATTATGTGCTAATCACCCTCTATGTGGACAATAAGACTAAACTTCCTGAACCTATTGTGGTACAGGAAAACGGTCAGGAGCGTAAGCTACGTACGCTAGGTGACAAGTGGAGCTACTTGCAGCGCGTGAAGTTTGGTGCTAATGCACAACCATTCTATGTGCTGATAGATAATGCAGGCAAACCTCTGAACAAGTCGTATGCCTACGATGAAAATGTAGATAAGTATGTAGAGTTCCTGGAAACAGGACTTACAAATTATAAAAACAATAAATAATATGTATTGAACATTGAACGTTGGGATCTAATTTTCAATTTTCAATTTTCAATTATCAATTGAATTGGCAATGGGAGGTTTTTTTGGAACAGTATCCCGCGCAGAATGCGCAACTGACTTATTCTATGGTACCGATTACAACAGTCATCTAGGTACCAAGAGTGGTGGTATGGTGACGTATAATCAGGAGGAAGGCCGATTTGCTCGCTCTATCCACAACCTGGAGAATGAGTATTTTCGCTCTAGGTTCGAAGATGAATTACCCAAGTTTAAGGGTAATAGTGGTATTGGTGTTATCAGCGACACCGATCCTCAACCGATTATCTTCAACTCGCACTTAGGGCGTTTCTCCATTGTGACGGTGGCGAAGGTGAATAATATGAAAGAGCTGGAAGACATGATGCTGGAAGCCAGACACCATTTTGGCGAACAGAACTCTGGTCAGACCAATCAGACGGAACTCATCGCCATGCTCATTGTGCAAGGTTCTGATTTTGTGGACGGTATAGAGAATGTCTTTAGGCACATCAAGGGCTCCTGCTCCATGCTGATCTTGACTGAAAACGGTATCATTGCAGCCAGAGATGCATTGGGACGTACGCCTATCGTCATTGGAAAGAAAGAGGGGGCATACGCTGCCACCAGTGAGAGCAGCAGTTTCCCTAACCTTGATTATGTGATCGATCGTTATGTGGGTCCTGGCGAGATACTGCACATTACTGCCGATGGGATAAAGCAACTCCGTAAACCCAATGACGAGATGCAGATTTGTTCGTTCCTTTGGGTGTACTATGGCTTCCCTACCTCGAATTATGAGGGTGTGAATGTGGAAGAAGTACGCTTTAAGAGCGGATTGGCTATGGGAAAGACTGACGATAGTGAGATAGATTGTGTATGTGGTATCCCAAGTTCGGGTGTAGGTATGGCTCTAGGTGTCTCTGAGGGTATGGGCAAGCCTTATCACCGTGCTATCTCGAAATATACACCTACCTGGCCTCGTAGTTTCACTCCTCAACGTCAGGAGATGAGGCGCTTAGTGGCTAAGATGAAACTGATCCCCAACCATGCGATGCTTGATGGCAAACGACTGTTGTTCTGCGATGATTCCATCGTGCGTGGCACTCAGTTGCGAGATAACGTGAAGATGCTCTATGATTATGGGGTAAAGGAGGCGCATGTGCGTATCTCCTGTCCACCATTGATCTATGCTTGTCCGTTTATCAACTTCTCTATCTCCAAGAGTGAGATGGAACTGATAACCCGTCGTGTCATTGAGGAACTGGAAGGCGATTCTCACAAGAATGTGGAGGCGTACGCTACGACAGGTTCACCAGAGTACAACAAGATGGTGGAAGTGATTCGTGCCCGCTTCGGACTCAACTCCTTGAAGTTTAATCCGCTGGAAACATTGGTAGAGAGCATTGGACTGCCTAAATGCAAGATTTGTACCCATTGCTTTGATGGCTCTAGTTGCTTCTATAAGGAGAAGAACTCCCAGCGCAAGGGACTGACCCTGCCGTTCAATGATAATGAATGATAAACACTTTAACCATATAATTTGATACTATGAATCTGCTTGAACGCTTTTTGAAATACACCAGCTTCGACACACAGTCGAGTGAAGAGAGTGGCGTAACGCCCAGTACTCCCGGACAGATGGTTTTTGCCAAGTACTTGAAGGAGGAATTGGAAACTCTTGGTTTTGAGGAGGTGGAACTGGACGAGAATGGCTATCTCTATGCCACGCTTCCTGCCAATATGGATAAACCTGTACCTACCATTGGCTTCATTGCACACATGGATACCAGTCCCGATATGAGTGGTAAGGACGTGCGTCCACGCATCGTGGAAAAGTATGATGGTGGTGACATTACGCTTGATGCTGCAGAAGGTATTATCCTCTCTCCTGCTCGCTTCCCTGAATTGCAGGATCATGTAGGAGAAGATATCATCGTAACCGATGGCCATACCCTATTGGGTGCTGACGACAAGGCGGGTATCGCTGAGATTGTTACCGCAATGTGTTACCTGAAGGAGCATCCAGAAATTAAGCACGGAAAGATTCGCATGGGCTTTAATCCTGATGAGGAGATAGGCTTAGGTGCCCATAAGTTCGATGTGGAGAAGTTCGGCTGTGAGTGGGGTTACACCATGGACGGTGGCGAACTGGGTGAGTTGGAGTTCGAGAACTTCAACGCTGCCGCTGCTAAAATCACCTTTAAGGGGCGCAATGTGCATCCTGGTTATGCAAAGAATAAGATGATTAATTCCATGCTGGTAGCTGCACAATTCATGGTCTTGCTTCCTCCTCACGAGACACCTGCCCATACCGAGAGCTATGAAGGCTTTTTCCATTTGGTAGGTATGAGTGGAGATGTAGAACAGAGTACACTGAACTACATCATTCGCGATCATGATCGTGAGAAGTTTGAGGCGCGGAAGCAGCAGATACAGC
>JAEEGH010008450.1_pt1 | contig 24344 bp, 20 predicted proteins | sample 9134181 | NCBI WGS metagenome assembly JAEEGH01 (sample SAMN16246544, study PRJNA631951) | gut metagenome | biome: gut microbiome; feature: rumen; material: DP-attached | host: Bos | place: Iran: Karaj | collected 2018-10
GTCTTTTACCATCGCCTTGACTTGGGCGAGGAGGAGTTTATAGTCTTCTTGTTTGTCCATGTTTTGCTTGTTAGGCCCCCACACTGCGCTGCGCTGGTGTGGGGTAAATAAAGTGTCGTCACTTCGTGACGGGTTTGGACTGCAAAAGTAATGAAAATCTTAAATCTTAAATTTTGAATCTTTAAATCTTGAATTTTCTTACCTTTGCGCCTCGTTTAAAAAAGCATGTAAAATGAAGAAAGATATTCCCGTATTGCTGCTCACCGGTTACCTCGGTAGCGGCAAGACCACTGTAGTTAACAAGATATTGAACAACCGTAAAGGCATCAAATTCGCCGTGATTGTCAACGACATAGGCGAAGTGAACATCGATGCCGACCTGATTGAGAAAGGCGGCGTAGTAGGGCAGAAGGACGACAGTCTTGTCGCCTTGCAGAATGGCTGCATCTGCTGCACCTTGAAGATGGACCTCATCCAGCAGCTTCATGAGATCATCGTCATGCAGAAGTTCGACTATATCGTTATCGAGGCAAGCGGTATCTGCGAGCCGGAGCCCATTGCCCAGACGATTTGCTCCTTCCCTGACATGGCATGGCAACTCACCAAGGACGGTATTCCGATTCTTGACTGCATCGTGACCGTGGTCGACGCACTGCGCATGCAGAGCGAGTTCGCCTGTGGCGATGACCTGATGAAGAAGAATCTCGCCGAAGACGACTTGGAAAGCCTTGTCATCCAGCAGATTGAGTTCTGCAATATCATCCTGCTCAACAAGGCCTCAGAGGTCACACCTGAGGAGTTGGGTCGTGTGAAGAGCATCATCCGCGCCTTGCAGCCCACCGCCGAGATCATCACCTGCGACTATGGCGATGTCGACTTCGACAAGATTCTGAACACCCATATGTTCGACTTCGACAAGGTGGCTACCTCTGCCACTTGGATCAAGGAAGTGGAAGGCGCTGTGGAGGAAGAAGAACATCATCATGATGACGACGATGATGATGACGAGGACGAACACGAGCATCATCACCATCATCACGACCATGACGATGACGACGAGGAAGAGGAGCATGGCCATCACCATCATCATCACCACGACCACGAAGGCGGTGAGGTGGAGGAATACGGCATCGGCACCTTTGTATACTACCGTCGTGAGCCGTTCAACATGGCGCGTTTCGATGAGTTTGTGGCGCGCAAGATGCCGAAAAATGTCATTCGTGTGAAGGGCATCTGTTACTTCAAGAACGAGATGGACAACTGCTACATTTTCGAGCAGGCAGGCAAGCAGGTGCAGCTGCGCGACGCCGGCTTGTGGTTTGCCACCATGCCCGCCAACGAGTTGGCCATGATGATGGATCGCGAGCCCACCCTCCGCCGCGATTGGGACGACACCTATGGCGACCGCATGCAGAAGCTCGTCTTCATCGGCCAGCACTTGGACAAGGACGCCCTGGTGAAGGATCTGGATGCTTGCTTGACACGGTAATATAAAGACCCGACATTGCATATCGGGGTGTGTTCGGGTCGTCCCTTCAGGACTTTGCTTTTTGTGTTGCTATGTGACTCTTACTACACTAGTGTCCTCGCCGTCATTGACTCGCTTTGCATCGTCGAATCGGGGATTTGCGGACTTGATCCGCAAATCGAAGATTCGACGTAGTCAATCTCCTACACGGGAATGGCGATTTCTCTTCTTGTTCTTTTTCAATACTATACCCGACAACAAACGACAACAAACGACTGCTGTCGACTACAAACGTTTAATCAACGGGTTGGTCTTGTCGGATGGTGTTTCTTTGCGTCAAAATCAGATAAGAGCAAAGAGAATGGAAGAATTACAATTAGGAGAGTTTGGTCCTATCTTCACACAATTCAGGGGCAAACCAAAAGAGGCTATTAAATTCCTAAGGCAGCAGAAACAAGGTGAATGCATCGCATCTCTACACCGTGATGACATTGGTGACATTGATATTGTTTGGGGAGAAGTGACAGATACAATAAAACATAAAGGATTTGGATTGTCTCATATCATTGACAAACATGAGGCAGAAATAAAGCAACTTGGTTTTGAAGTGGAGGATTTTGTGCCTATCGTTGTTCAATTTGGAGAGTTGAAAGAGAAGAAATCTGATGACAAGAAAATCACTTTGGAAAGCCAAATGTTTAGAGTCATTATCCAAAAGAAATGGAATGGGAAGGACAAGACATTTCTTCTTTCTGCTTTTGACTTAAGAAAAAAGCCCAGATGAACTGGGCTATTCTTTCGTAAATCGGCAGGACTGCACTCATTGTCGATTTTACCTGAGAGATACTCCCCCTCAGAACGACAGTGCAAAATTACAACTTTTTAATAAACCCGCAAGAGGGATGGCGAAAAACACTCATTTTTGGGTCGTAGCATGATCCAGAAAAGGCCTACTCTTCCTCTGTTTCTTGGCTTTCAACTTCTTGGCGTAAGTCTGATAAGATTTTCCCATTATAGGTGAAATACTTGGGGCCTTGATATGCTCCAGAGGTATTTCGTTTTTCAGCAGGCATAAATGTCCCTACAAAAGGAGATAATTTATATATCCTTCCTTCATACTCAATTTGATTATCACTTGCAACCTTTACGGTGATACCTGTCGGGATAAAAACTAACGTCGCCCCAATAGGTATGTTAACCATGCTGAACTTGAAATTGGGCTTTGGCTTCTTGTGGGTAACCTTGTTTTCGTCATCAGACTCAATGAATTCGTTTTCTTTGATGGGCATGTTGTTTTGGTATCTAGTAACTACAGCATCATCTAACAATGAAGCCTCATCTTTAAGAATTTCAAAAGCAAGCTCGGGCTGGATATTGAAAAACTCTCGGTTTTGACGGATGCGAAGATCTGTTAAACGGTCGATTTGCTTGTGGATTTTCTTTTCTACTATATCGTATTTTGAGGTTTGCAAAGTGGCATAGATTTCAAATGGTAATGGAACAGCAGTATTGTCAAGTTCTTTTGATCTGACATCAACGGGTCTGGAACTCTTGCCGATCTTTACCCAATCTTCTCTGAAGCTAGGATTTGTCAGAATGTAAACATATCCTTGTTGATCTTCGCATTTTTTCATTTTCGTCATCGTTTTACCAAAATGCAAAGATAGTGTTTTTTGAATCAGAAGGGGCTTTGTTTACATTATTTCTCTATCTTTGACCCTTCAAAACAGGGCAATATGGAACAAATCATACAAACAATCAGCGGATGGGTGTGGAGCCCGGCCTTGGTGGCCATCTGCCTTTTGGCGGGACTCTATTTCTCCATCGGCACGCGCTTTGTGCAGGTGCGTCGCCTGCGTGAGATGGCCAAACTGCTTTTCTCGACGGACAAGAGCCAAAAGACAGGCATCACCTCGTTCCAGGCCTTCTCCATGGCGCTGTCGGGGCGCGTGGGTACAGGTAACATCGTAGGCGTGGCCACGGCCATCGGCTACGGCGGCCCAGGTGCCATTGTTTGGATGTGGATCATCGCTTTCTTGGGTGCGGGTTCGGCCTTCTCCGAGGCCACCTTGGCGCAGATTTATAAGGAAGAACACAAGGGTCAGTTCCGCGGTGGTCCGGCTTATTATATTGAAAAAGGCTTGCACAGCAAATGGCTCGGCGTGCTGTTCGCCATCATCGCCGTGGTGGCTTGCGGTTTGCTCTTGCCGCCGGTGCAGTGCAACGGCATCGCGGCCTCTTTTTCCAATACCTTTGATATCAGCCCCGTGGCGGTTGGCGCCGTGGTGGCGGTGCTCATTGGCATCGTGGTGATTGGTGGCGTGAATCGCATCGCCAACGTGGCGCAGATCGTGGCACCTTTCATGGCCATCCTTTATATATTGTTGTCCATCGTTGTCTTGATTGTCAATGCAAAAGTGGTGCCTTCCGTTTTTATGGACATGATTCGTGGCGCTTTCGGCATGCATCAGGTCTTGGGCGGCATCTTGGGCTCGACCATCGCCTGGGGTGTGAAGCGTGGCATCTATTCCAACGAGGCGGGGCAAGGCACGGGTGCCATCGTGGCAGGTGCGGCCAAAGTCTCGCATCCCGTCAAGCAGGGACTGGTACAGGCATTTTCGGTGTATATCGACACCTTGTTGGTGTGCACCGCTACGGCCGTAATGATTTTGGCTTGTAAGACCTACAATGTCTTCGATGCTTCGGGCAATCTTCTTCTGACTGCCAACGGCACGGAGATGGGCGCTCCAGGTGTAGGCTACACAACGGCGGCATTAGGCACGCTGCTTGGCGTCAAGACGGGTGGCATCATCATCTCCATCGCCCTGTTTTTCTTTGCCTTCACGACTATCATGGCATATTACTACTATGCGGAGACCAACCTCGTGTATCTTTTCGGTAAGGGCCGCAAGGAGCATGTCCTGATATGGGTGCTGCGTCTCGGCGTGGTGGGTATGGTGTTCTTTGGCTCCCTCTATGAGGCCAAGGCCATGTGGGACCTTGGTGACATCGGTGTGGGCATGATGGCGTGGATCAATATCATCGCCATTCTGTTGCTTTCACCTAAGGCGTTCAAGGCACTGAAGTCATACGAACGCCAGAAGAAGGAAGGAAAGGAACCCGTCTTCGACCCGAAGGAAATCGGCGCAAAGGGTGCGGAGTTTTGGGAGTCGCGTCACGCGGAATGAGTTTTTGTTTCACGCAGAATGCGCAGAAAGCGCAGAACCTGCCGGACGCAACCTAATTTCATATAATTCTGCGGTTTCTGCGTGAGATTAATTCTGCATCTCTCTCAGCAATTCCAGCGCCTGTGTCACTGTGCTGACCTCCTTGACGGTCAACTGCAGCTTGTCGTTGGTTTCCTTGAGTGCGGTGCGCTTCGGATGACTCATGATGTACTGCATAATCTGCATGTATGTGCTGCTCTCGTAGTATTTCGAAGCCTGGTTGCTGACGAAATAGGCCGTCATGTTGTGATGGCGTAGCAAGATCTTTTCGAAGCCTAGGTCTTTGGCAATCCAACGCAAGCGCACGGTATTCAATAGGTCGTTGACCTGCTTGGGGATAGGCCCGAAGCGGTCGATGAGGTGGTCGGTGAACTTCATCAGGCTCTCCTCGGTCTTGGTACGGTCGAGTTCGCTGTAAAGGCTCACGCGCTCCTGCGTCGAGTTGATATAGTCGGCGGGGAAACGTACTTCCATGTCGGTCTCGATGGTGCAGTCAGCGACATACGATTTCTCTTCTTCTTTATCGAAGATATCCTGAAATTCAGTCTCTTTCAGTTCGAGGATGGCCTCGTCGAGGATCTTGTGGTAGGTCTCGAAGCCGATGTCGTTGATGAAGCCGCTTTGTTCGGCACCGAGGATGTTGCCTGCGCCACGGATGTCCAAGTCGCGCATGGCGATGTTGATGCCTTCGCCGAGGTCGGAGAACTCTTCCAAGGCGCGGAGTCGCTTTTGGGCGTCTTGGGTCAAGGTGTTGAGCGGAGGTGTCAGCAGGTAGCAGAAAGCCTTCTTGTTGGAACGGCCCACGCGTCCGCGCAGCTGGTGCAGATCGGAGAGGCCATATCGGTGTGCGTCATTGATGATGATGGTGTTGGCGTTGGGGATGTCCAAGCCCGATTCAACGATGGTGGTGCAGAGCAGCACGTCGTAGTCGCCATTGATGAAGCCGAGCATGATGTCCTCAAGCTTCGAGCCTTCCATCTGGCCATGGGCGACGGCGATGCGCACGCCAGGCACGTACTTCAGGATGAAGTCGTGCACGTCCATGATGTTTTGGATGCGGTTGTGGATGAAGAAGACCTGCCCGTTGCGGGCCAGCTCAAACTGGATGGCATCGCGGATAAGTTCGCCGTCGAAACCACGCAGCTCGGTCTGCACGGGATAGCGGTTGGGCGGTGGAGTGGTGATGACGCTGAGGTCGCGGGCACCCATCATGGAGAACTGCAGGGTTCTCGGGATAGGCGTGGCGGTCAAGGTCAGTGTGTCGACATTGGCCTTCATCTCTTTCAGTTTCTCCTTCGCGGCCACGCCGAATTTCTGCTCCTCGTCGATAATGAGCAAGCCCAAATCCTTGAATTTCACATCCTTTCCGGTGAGGCGGTGCGTCCCGATGATGATGTCGATTTCGCCTTTTTCGAGGCGTTTCAGGATTTCGTTCTGTTGCTTGGTGGTCTTGAAACGGTTGAGGTATTCTATGGTGACGGGGAATCCGTCGAAGCGTTCAGTGAAGGTGTGGTAGTGTTGCAGGGCCAACACGGTCGTCGGCACGAGCACAGCCACCTGTTTCGAGTCGCAGCAGGCCTTGAAGGCGGCGCGCATGGCCACCTCGGTCTTGCCGAAGCCCACGTCGCCGCACACGAGGCGATCCATAGGGTTCTCGCTCTCCATGTCGCGTTTCACGTCGTTGGTGGCTTTCAGTTGGTCGGGGGTGTCCTCGTAGATGAACGAAGCCTCCAACTCGTTTTGCAGGTAGTTGTCGGGCGAGAACTTGAAGCCAGGTGTACGTTTGCGTTCAGCGTAGAGTTTGATGAGTTCGCGCGCGATGTCCTTGACCTTGCTCTTGGTCTTGTTTTTCAGTCGGTTCCAAGCGCCGCTGCCGAGGGTGCTGAGCTTGGGTTCGGTGCCGTCCTTGCTGCTGTATTTTGCGATGCGGTGGAGCGAGTGAATGCTCACGTAAAGCAGGTCGCCATTGTTGTATATCAGGCGGATGGCCTCTTGAGGCTTGCCGTTGTTGTCAATGGTCTCCAAGCCATCGAAGCGACCGATGCCGTGGTCGATGTGGGTGACGTAGTCGCCGGGCTTCAGCTCGTAGAGGTCTTTCAGCGTGATGGCCTGCTTGGTCGAGAAGTTGTCGCGCAAATGGAAGCGGTGATAACGCTCGAAGATCTGGTGGTCGGTGTAGCAACACACCTTCAAATCCTCGTCGATGAAGCCGCCGTGGATGGCGATGGTCTCGGTCTCGAAGTCGCGATGGCTCTCCTCGTTGTGGTTGATGTCGTTCAGAATCGCTTGGATACGAGAGAGTTGTTTGCTGCTTTCGGAGAAGACGATGACGCGGTAGCCTTCTTCCTTATGCTCGGAGATGTCGTCGATGAGCAGGTTGAAGTTCTTGCTGAAGATAGGCTGAGGCTTGGTGTGGAAGTTGACAGTTGACAGTTGGGAGTTGTTCAGTTGTTCAGTTGGGAGTTTGCTGGAAACGCCAAACTCTACCGTTGTGTGTTTTGTAAGGTTTGCCAACAACTCTTCCGATTTGCTGAACAACTGCCCAGGTTTCAAAGCCTTCACTTCCTCGTCCTGTTCTTGCATCTTCTCGAAGGCTTCCACGGCGCGGTCGTATTCCTTGTCGACCTGAGTGGCGAAGAAGGCCATGTCGGTGAGCCACACGGTGGTGGTGTCGGGCAGGTATTGCAGGATGGCCTCGCGGTCTTCGATGAAGGCGCGTTCCTGCATGTTAGGCAACAACACAATTTGTTTCAGCTGCTCGATGGAGAGCTGGTCGGCGATGTTGAAGCTACGGATGCTGTCGACCTCGTCGCCGAAGAACTCGATACGGTAGGGGTAGTCGTTGGCAAAAGAAAACACGTCCACCAGACCGCCACGGATGGCAAACTGTCCAGGCTCCACCACGAAATCGACGTTCTCAAACTCGTAGTCGTAGAGCAAGTCGGTAAGAAAATCGAGGTTGACCTTTTCGCCTACCTTGAGCTTAAAGGTGTTCTTGGCCAAGAGCTTACGGGTGAAGACCTTCTCGCTCAATGCCTCTGGATAACTGACAATCAAAGTCTTGCGTTCGGATGTCGAGACGCGTTGCAGCACCTCGGTGCGCGAGAGGATATAGGTGTTGTCGGGTTTCTCGGGCTCGTATGGACGCTTGTAAGAGGTGGGGTAGAAGAGCACCTGCTTCTTGCTGTAGTCCATGCCACGCTCGCCGAGTAGGCTCTCAAGGTCGTTGTAAAAATAGGCTGCGTCTTCCTTGTCGGCGCATACGATGAGGTGCTGACCACCTATTTGTCGGAAGGTTTCCTCCACGACGAAGGCCTTCGAGGAGGCCGCCAGGTTGGAACAAAGCAAATGCCCTCCATCGCGCAAAGTCTTGACTATCGCGTCGATGTGGGCATCAGCTTTATAAGGTTGGTACTTTATGCTTGCCACAGTATTCAGAAATTGTGGCGCAAAGGTACAACTTTTTTATTCTTCCTCGACCTTGGCTCGCTTCGAGTCCCAAATCATGTAGATGATGATGACGATGTACATCACCAAGGCGATGAGGCCTGCCCATGGGGTTTCGTTGAAGAAGCCACCGTCAGCAGTACGTGCCACGGCATCCACATTGCAGAACTTCAGGATGGCACTCACCACACCCATCAAGGCGCCACCGGCAATGAAGCCCGAGGCGATGAGGGTGCCACGGTTGTAGCGGGCATCGTTGAGTTTTTGGTCCTTGCTGCGGCTGCTCACGAACCATGAGATGGCGCCACCGATGAGCAACGGTATGTTGAGGTCGATGGGGATGAACATACCCAAGGCGAAGGGCAATGCCGGCACCTTGCAGAAGTTGAGGATCAAGGCGATGGCGGCACCGATGCCGTAGAGCAGCCACGGAGCGCTACCGCCCGACATCATCGGCTCAATGACGGCACTCATGGCGTTGGCTTGTGGTGCGACCAAAGCTCCGTCGCCCACGAAGCCGTAGGCCTTGTTCAGGATCATGATGACGCCAGCGACTGTGGCAGCTGCCACGGCCACGCCGACGAACTTCCATATCTCTTGCTTCTTGGGCGTCGTGCCAATCCAGTAACCCACTTTCAAGTCGGTGATGAAAGCACCTGCCACAGCCAAGGCTGTGCAGACCACACCACCTATGATCAAGGTAGCAGTCATACCGCTGGGACCGCTCAATCCGGCAGCGACCATCACCAAGGAAGCCAAAATCAAGGTCATCAGTGTCATGCCGCTCACAGGGTTGCTTCCTACGATGGCGATGGCATTGGCGGCCACCGTCGTGAACAGGAAGGCGATGACGGCCACGACCAAGATGCCAATCAAGGCGTGCCAGCCGTTGTGTACCACGCCAAACCAGAAGAAGAAGAAAGTGACGATGAGGACGGCCACGATGCCGATCACGATGACCTTCATGGAGATGTCGCTTTGGGTGCGGTCGACGGGCTCAGCCGAGGCTTTCTTGCCTTTGAACTCGTTGGCGGCGAGGCTCACCGACGACTTGATGACCTTCCATGATTTGATGATGCTGATGACACCCGCCATGGCAATACCGCCGATGCCGATATGGCGTGCATAGTCCTTGAAAATCTGTTCAGGTGACATTTCACCAATGGTTTGCAACACGCCCGTGTTCATCAGGTCAACGATTTGGTCGCCCCAAATGAGATTCATGCCCGGGATGATGATGAACCATACCAGCATGGAGCCACAGCAAATGATGAAGGCGTATTTCAGGCCGATGATGTAACCCAAACCGAGCACGGCAGCGCCTGTGTTCACCTTAAACATCAGCTTGGCTTTGTCGGCCATGGCCGCGCCCCAACCCATCATGCGGGTGGTGAGGGTCTCCGACCACCAACCGAAGGTGGAGACGATGAAGTCATACAAACCACCAATCAAGCCGCTGACAACCAGTAATAGGGAGTCCTTGCCTTTTTTCTGTCCGCTGACCAGCACTTGTGTGGTGGCCGTGGCTTCGGGGAAGGGGAACTTACCATGTTGCTCCTTGACGAAGTACTTGCGGAAGGGGATGAGGAACAAGATACCCAGGATGCCGCCGAGCAAGGAGGCGATAAACACCTGCCAGAAGTTGATTTCGATTTGGTAGCCCTTGCCTTGCAAGATGTAGAGAGCGGGCAAGGTGAAGATGGCACCAGCCACCACACCGCCAGAGCATCCACCGATGCTTTGGATGATGACGTTTTGCGACAGTGCGTCGTTCTTGCGGGCCAGCCCCGTAAGGCCGATGGCGATGATGGCGATGGGGATGGCGGCCTCAAACACCTGTCCGACCTTCAGGCCGAGGTAGGCGGCGGCAGCCGAAAACAGGATGGTCATCAGCAGGCCGATGCAGACGGACCATACCGTAACTTCCTGGTATTTCTTGTTTTTCGAGAGTATGGGTTCATACTCTTCGCCCGGCTTTAGTTCGCGTTGCGCGTTCTCGGGCAGTTTGAATTGATCGTTTTCCATATTGATGTTGCTTGATTCTCGATGAAAGATTGTGCAATATTAGGGATTTTGTCAGTTGAAACGAATAAAAATCAACAAAATTGAAAAATAATGACAAATTAATTTGTCTATTTGGAAAGTTTGCTTTACTTTTGCGGCGTTAAACATAAAAAACTAAACGTTATGAAGAAAAACTATTTGTTCCCCCATTGGTTCAAAGTGATGGGATGGGTGCTGTCAATTGCGGCGGTGGCTGGGTATTTCTGCATTCGTGACTTGGATATCAAAATGCCAGCCCTGTCTTTAGATGTCCTCCTTTTCGGCGATGACGATGTAGGCGATTTCAGTTTCTTTCGAATGGCTAACACGAATATTATCTCCATCGCTATGCCTGTGTTGACCATCGGGTTGTTGTTTATCGGCTTTTCAAAAGAAAAGGTTGAGGACGAGTTTGTGCATTATCTCAGAGCCCAAAGCCTCATTTGGGCGACTTACGTCACTGCGGCACTGTTTATCGTGGCGACTTTGCTCATTTATGGAATCGCCTATATCTATGTGCCATATCTGGTGTTCTTCGTCTTCCTCATCCTGTTCATCATCAAGTTCCGGATTGAGTTGCACCGTTTCAATAAAGGAGGTGCGCAATGAAGAACCGTTTGAAAGTGGCGCGAGCCGAAATGGACCTTACGCAAGAGGAACTGGCCAAGCGCATTGGTGTCAGCAGACAGACCATCAACGCGGTGGAATCAGGCCGGTATGTGCCTTCCACGGTTTTGGCTTTGAAGATGGCACGTGTGTTCGGGAAACCCGTAGAGGAGATTTTCTTCTTAGAAGAGGAGGATTGATGGTTGAGAGATTCCCTTTGGGAATGGAAAAACCGTTATATGTAACCTGCGGCTTGAGATGCTACCCATTGGGTAACTTGCTCTTGCCGCCGCTGTATACACTATAACAAACACGCCGTTGACTTCGTCGAATCTTCGATTTCCCCGGAGGGGAATCTCAATATTGTGTTTACTTTACAATAAAGAATTTCTTAATAATTGTCTCGCTATCGTTCTGAATCCTAATGAAATACATTCCTTCGGCCAAACCCGACACGTCAATTTGTTGGGTTTCATCGGTGATGTGGCCTGAGAGCAGCATTTGGCCTGTAACGTTGGTGATGAAATATTCGGTTTCCGATGGTAGAGACGGTGTGCACACCGTCTCTACAAACAAGATACTGTTCGTGGGATTAGGATAAACCATGATTTCCATCGCGTTATTCTCATCAACGACCAACACATCCTTATCCAAACATTCTGACCAGGCAATGTTGTTTCCACCATCGGTGCTGATGCCGTATTTGTATTGTCCAATCGGTAAGGCTTCCCAACCGTAGTCCACGTAATTGGCGTCGGCAATGTTGGAGGCAATCAGCTCGGCGTTGCTTCCATCGCAGTTGGCGCGGTAGATGCTGTAGGTGTTGCCCACGGTGATGTCGTCGATATAGAAGGCGTTATCGTATTCGCCCTCAGCGAGTTGGTTGGCGTATTTCCATTCCAGGATGTGGTTGCCGGGACCGATGGCCACGGTGTAGCGCGTCCACGGTACTTCGTCCTTCAAGGTCTCGCCATATTGCACGTTGTCGATGAAGAATCCGCAGCCGTTGAGCGGGAAACAACTGACACGGGCATAGTAGCTTACCACACATGAAGTGGGAAGATTGACTGCCAGCGAGATTTTGCTATTGGAGAACATACCCGTGTTGGTCGACTTGGCGCAATAGGTACCCGTGTTGGGTTGCGTGGTGGTGATGACCCAAGGGCTGGTGGCGTCGTTGATCCACATGTTTTGGTAGAAGTCGCCCGACTCGAAGCCATCGTAAATGCCCGCAGGCAGGTTCCATGACAACGACACGCGCATGTTGTTGATGACCTCGGCCTCAATCTCAACTGCCTTTGTCAAGGTGATGTAATTGGAGGGGAGCGAGATCATGTCGTTTTCCAGATGGGCGATAATATAATAGGTGTAGGAACCCGCGTAGCTGATGTGGTCGGTATAGGTGGTCGCTGTCAGGTTGTTGGCGATGCGCATGCCGTCGCGATAGACGTCGTAGGAGATGCCTTCGGGTGCGGCTGTCCAGTTGAGGACGACCTGTTCGCCGTCGAAGTCGGCGGTGAGGTTAGTGGGACCGTGGTGGAACAAGGCGTTCATGGCGGCCAAGGCATCGATGCGACCTGAGCCTACGCGATTGTTTTTCATGGTGTTGCCGACACGCACCGAGGTGAGCTCGATGATGGAGTCCAATTCGGCCGGACTCAGCTCGGGGTTGGCCTCAAGCAGCATAGCCAACACACCTGCCACACAGGGCGTAGCCATCGAGGTGCCATCCATCTCGATGTAGTTGTTGGTGGTCTGGTAGTTCAGTGAGGTGATGTTGGCGCCAGGAGCCGAGATGTCGGGGCGGATCAAACCAGGTTGGTTGACATCACCGTTTTCGTAGGGATAGTCGTTGTAGTTACCGACATTGGGACCAGCAGCCCAAGTTGTGGGGCCGACGGAGGAGAAGCCGCAGCGCTCGTCGTTGGAGTCGGTGGCGCCCACGCTGATGACGGAGGTCAAGCCGCCTTCAATGAGGTTCCTTTGGTCGGGATGGAGCCAAGCCGGAGGACAGTTGCCTGGAGCGCTGATGTTGAAGGGGACGGGGAAGGTGTATTGCGTTTGGCCTTCGTTGCCGCATGCCACGGCAGCTGCCACGCCTGCGTCGAGGCAGGTGGCGAAGACGTCACGGTAGTAGTAGCAAGGGCCAGCGCCAACGTCACTGAGTGAGAGGCTGAGGATATGTGCCCCATGTTCCAAAGCAAATTCAACACCTTGGATGAGGTGGGTGGCTTCACCTTGACCGTCTTCGCCCAAAACCTTGATGGACATAATTTTGGCGCCTGGGGCAATGCCCGTTTGTGTGCCTGCCGTGCCTTGCCCCGCCAAGATGCCAGCGGTATGTGTGCCGTGACCATCGTCGTCCATAGGATCGTTGTCTTGATAGAAGATGTCATACCCGTGGTGAGGGAACTCGCTGCCGCCATCCCACATGCTGTTGGCGATGTCGATGTGGTTGTAGTTGACGCCCGTGTCGATGTGGCCGATGATGACACCGTTGCCCGTATAGCCCGTGCCGTTGTAGTTCCAAACCGCAGGCGCATTGATCTTGTCGACATGCCAGGCGTTGGCTCTCGTAGAGGTTGGACTTGTTCTCTCGTTTTGTGGAATCATCTGACGCATTTCGTCAGGGATAATCATGGCGACATCCTTGCGCTCAGCGAGTTGTGCGATGACTTCGGCACTGGCAGAGCAGCTGAAGCCGTTGAACGACCAGAAGGTTTTCAGGTCGCTGACCAAATTGTCGCTTTTGTAACTTTCTAAAAAATCAAGCACTTGGGCTTGTGAGGCTTGACAGAAGGCTTTTCGCTCGGCGATGACGAAGTCGCGGCGTTGCTCCTTGGTCATCAAGGCGGTCTTTTGCGACAGCTGGCTGTCGTCGTAACGTTCTGTCATCATTACGATGACATGTTGAAGATCGTTGGATTGGCCAAACAATGCACTAAAGCAAAGGACCAAGAGAAGGGTAAAAATGGGTTTCTTCATGATATTTGGTTGATTTTGTGTAACAAAACATTTCCGATACGGCAATCAAGACACCGTTTGCGTTTGCAAAAATAGGAATAAAGGTGTAACAAGGCTTGTGTTTGCATGGCATTTTCTGTTGTGATGCCGCATTGGGCAAAATGGCGGATGACGGCATTGTCCTCGGCCTCAGTGTCTTCCAGGAATTGTAAAGCGTTCTCGCAATAGGAATCGTCTTTGTGTAATTTGCCATAGCAAAACAATAAAGGTGCCACGGCATTGATAATCAATACATCAGCCGTTGTTTTACCTAGGTGTTTGGGTTTCGATTCGGTTGAAACGCCAAACCGCCAATGTGTCTCCCAATATTCCGATGCAGCCACGTCAAACAGAGCCTTGGCCTCGGCGGTGTCTTTCGCTGCCTTGATCTTGGAGAACAGACATTCGTTTTTATGGATGAGTTGTGCCATTTGTGCCAAGCGGATGGTAGGAAAATTTGAAGGTCGCATTCTCATAAACCGCCACCTCTCGGCAGGCATGGTCAGCAGGTTGAACTTGGCTTTCATCACGCTAAATTCACGTTTGAGCAGTAGGGGATACTCCTCCGTGAACTCGTCTTCGAGGAATCCCGCACAACCCATGAGCATGGCTTCCACCTGAAGCAGGTTGTCGGCATGCTTCAGCAAAGTCTTGAAAGGCAATATGTTGGCCAAATACTCAAAAGCCTCGTTGTTGACTTTCAGGCCGAAATAGCGCATGAGCAGTTTGTAAAGGGCGTCCTCCCAGTCGAATTGGTTGGTTTCCAGTATCTTGGTGACGGCGCCCGACTTGCTTTCCAAGCGCTCCACAGCCATTCGGTCGAGCCACGAAAGCCTGGTGAAGACGGGCACTTGTGCAATGCTTTTCTCGCAGGGAATCCAAGTCTTGGAGGCGATAAGTTTCTGGTATTGTGCAAAGAGGCTTTCGTCGAAACGCCCCCTCAACTCCAAGGTAGGGATGTCGTTGACTTGCAGGTCGTTTTCGTATACCACATGCAAGATGACATTTTTGTATGCCTTGTCGTTCTGGTGGCCATGGCGGTTCCAGTCGGAGGACTTCACATGGATCTCCACGTGCCCGGCCCAGAGTTTGTCGCCGATTTGGATTTTGGCTTCCAGGAAGTCGGGACCCGAGTCGGTGTTGCGGTAGCCCGTGGTCACCACCTCGACAGACTCGCCTTCCGTGGTCTTCAAGTCCTTGTCGGTCAGGCGATTCTCCCAAATGTAGTATAGGAATTCTTCTCTCATTGTTTCTTTTTTGTCACAAAACCTGCAAAACGTTCAAAACTTGTTTTTCGGGTAGGGAAAGCGGCCAACCGGCCCGCTTTCCGGCGGCAACCCGGTTGGGTGCCGCCGCACTTCTTTCATTGGGTTTTGTGAGTTTTGTCGGTTTTGTGATTATTTGATTTTCCAGCAGTTCAATGGTTCCGTGTCCAAAACACCTTTCTTTGTTGCCCAGTCGATGAAGAGGGAGCGCAAGTCGCGGTCGCTCTGCCAGACCACGTGGTCCTTGATTTCTTCCTGCGCCCAGCCGATGCCGTTGATGAGGTGGTTGCCACCACCCATCGAGCGGTAGGAGTTCATCACCACGTTGTAGGTCTTCTCCATGTCGAAGGGCGTGCCGTCGGCCATGCTGAGGATGGTGATGCGTTCGCCCATGGGGTTCTTGTTGGTCACCTCATAGCGGATGCCCGCGGCACAGTCGAAGTTATAGATGGGGTTCTTCATCTCGTATGCGTATTCGAGGAAGTCTTTCACTTCCTTGCCGGTCAAGGCCATGACGGCCAGCGAGTTTTCGAAGGGGTACCAGGTGAAGAAGTCCTTGACTTTCAGCATCCCCGCTTCGAGGGTCTTGCCGCCACCGAGAGGAGCCGCCATCGAGATGTCGGCATGGACGCCTTCGGCTTCGACGGTCTCCAACTGGCAGCGGTGGATCTCATCGACCCAAAGGCAAGGCCCCTTGAAAATATCATCGCTGCTGATGCTGACGGGCAGTTCGGCTACCTCCTTGTTTTGGTAGGCTTCTGCGCGGTCGATATAGGGTTGGAGCATGGCAAGGAAGGCTTCGTCTTTCTCATCACCTTCGGTGGGCATGAGCTCGACGCTGATTTGCGGCTTTTGGCCTTTCTTGAGCGTCACTTCGGCTTTGGCCAATCCTTGCCCTCGACAGCCTGAATTGAGCACATAAACGGGCTCACCATTGGGGTTTATCAGTTTTTCGGCTTTGGCACGATGGTCGTGGCCAAAGAAGATGAGGTCGAAGCCAGGCACGTTCTCGGCAACCCATTTCACGGCATTCTCACGCCCAAGCGGATGGTCCTCGGGAAGATTCTGTGCCTGAGGCTCGTAGCCAGAATGGAAGAGACCTATCATCAGGTCGGGATGCTCTTTCTCTTGGATGATCTTCACCCATTTGGCTGCAGCTTCTTCCAGATTGTCGAAACGTAGTCCAGGACGCAATCTGTCTGGTACCCAAGTGACTACGTAGGGCGTCAGCAGACCGAGCACGGCGATTTTGTACCCCTCGCGTTCCAAAACTATATAAGGTGTGAAATAGGGCTCGCCCGTGGTTTCGTCAATGACATTGGCGGTGAGGACGGGCACTTGGGTCTCGGAATAAACACGGTCAAACACTTTGCGACCCGCCTCTATGTCATGGTTGCCTACACAAGCTACGTCGTAAGGGAAGAAGTTGAGCACTTCGGAAACCAAATTGGGATGTTCGGCATCTTGGTTGGAGCAATATTGGAAAGGCGTGCCTTGCATGTCGTCGCCGTTGTCCAAGAGGATGAGTCGGTCACCAAGTTCAGCTTTCATCTGCTTGATGACATGGACGTCGTTGGCAAATTCGTCATAACGGCCGTGAGTATCAGTGGTTTCGATGAGTGTCAAGGTGGTCTCTTTTGGAGCGCATGAGGCTAAAAAGGCTGTCAATGCAATCATTAGGGTGAGTCTTTTTGTTTTCATTGTGAATGTTGGTTTTTAAAGCGATAAAAGTAGGACTTTTTCGGCCTTGTGCGACAATTTAAGGAAAAAATTTCTCAAATCGAGGCGGGGTAACGTTTAATTGCGTATTTTTGTGGCACAATTCCAAGACCGTTTGTAACATGGCCGACTTGAGCATCATAGTATCCGAGATTGAATTGAAATTGAGGAAATTGATTGATGAGAAGAATCAGTTGGCGGTGGAGAACAAGCGGCTCACCGAGGAAAACGCCACGTTGGATCAGGAGAATCTGACGCTGCGCCGTTCGGTGGAGGAGTTGCAGGACAAAATAAATAAATCTACAATTGTTAACGCACTCGACAACGAGGGAGAAGTAGAAGAAGGAAGAAAGCTCATTAAAGAGTTGGTGAGAGAAATTGACCGGTGCGTTTCGATTTTGAATAGTAAGGAATAACTCAGATACTTGATAGTCAGCGAGATGGATGAGATTACAATCAATATCACCCTGTTGGATAGGCCCTACCGCTTGTCGGTGGCCCGCGCTGACGAAGAGAAGGTCCGCAAGGCCGGCAACCTCATCAACGAGAGGATCAAATACTACTCGAAGCATTACGCCTACAAGGATGTGCAGGATTTGCTTTCGATGACCGCCTTGCAATTTGCCACCTCGGTGGTGAAGATGGATGCTGAACTGACCTATCGTAATCAGAATCTGGAACGCAAGTTGGAAGACTTGAACGACTTATTGAGCGAACAATCATAGTTTCACGCTAACCCGTGGAATCGTTCTTTGAAGATCTGGAACTGCCTGTTCAGCGCATTTGGTAAACTCAACACTATCAACACATCAATCGGTCTACTCGCGCTCTGTAAAAACAGGCCTCATTCCCTTCGGGGAAGTACCTTATGGTGCCGGTGGACGTTTGCGCAACGCGGTGGCCACAAGCGTATTATTTGGGGTTTACGCATCTCCCAAGGGCAGGCAGTTTCTCTTTGTTTCCTCCTCATTTTTCGAGTAAAACAGAGTTTTTAAAATGTTATTACTCAATGCATTAAACATCATTATTCCGATTGCAGCCCTTTTGGTGGGCTTAGCGGTCGGCTATTTTATCACGGCCACTTTGCTGAAAAAGGCCGTCACCAAAGAAGAAACAGCATTGCTTGAAGAAGCCAAGGAAAAAGCCGAAGTCATCAAAAAGGAGCGTATCCTGCAAGCCAAGGAGAAATTCCTCCAAATGAAGGATGAACACGAAAAGGCCTGTGACGAGCGCAACCGCGCTGCCCAAAAGGTGGAACAAAAGGCCAACCAACTGAAGCAAGACGCCAGCCAGAAGATGGACGAGGCACAGCGCAAGGCCAAGGAGGTGCAGGCTGCACAACAGAAACTGGAAGGCCAAATTGAAACTTTTAATAAGAAAAAAGCCGAGCTTGACCGCATTTATGCCGAGGAGTCAAAGAAACTTGAAACCATCTCGGGTCTGTCAGCCAAAGAAGCAAAAGAACAACTTGTCGAATTGATTAAGGAAGAAGCGCAGGCCGATGCCATGGTCTATGTGAAGGAAGTCACGGAAGAGGCTAAGATGAGCGCGGCGCAAACTGCCAAGAAGATTGTGCTGGAAACCATCCAACGTACAGCTTCGGAGACGGCCATTGAGAACACCGTCAGCGTGTTCAACATTGAAAATGACGAGATTAAGGGCCGCATCATCGGTCGTGAAGGTCGTAACATTCGTACCCTTGAATCGATGACTGGTGTCGAAATCATTATCGACGACAGCCCGGATGCCATCCTTATCTCTGGTTTCGACCCAATTCGTCGTGAAATTGCCCGTCTTTCCTTGCAGAAGCTCGTCGTCGACGGCCGCATCCACCCCGCCCGTATCGAAGAGGTGGTGCACAAGGTGGAAAAGCAAGTGGATCAAGAGATTATGGAGACAGGTAAGCGTACCTGCATCGACCTTGGCGTTCATAACCTCAATCCTGAACTTATCAAGATGATAGGCCGCATGAAATACCGTACCAGCTATGGCCAAAATCTGTTGCAACACTCCATCGAGACCGCCAAGCTCTGTGCCACCATGGCTGCCGAACTAGGTCTCAACGTGAAAGCCGCCAAACGTGCCGGTCTCTTGCACGATATCGGTAAGGTGGCCGAGAACGAAGAGGAGCTGCCGCACGCCATCTTGGGTATGAAGGTCGCTGAGCGCCTGAAGGAGAAACCCGACATCTGCAACGCTATCGGTGCCCATCACGAGGAAATCGAGATGGACAACCTGATTTCGCCCATCGTCCAGGTGTGCGACGCCATCTCTGGTGCCCGTCCGGGTGCCCGCCGCGAGGTGGTGGAGGCCTACATCCAGCGTTTGAATAAGTTGGAGGAGATGGCCATGTCGTATCCGGGTGTGGTGAAGACCTACGCCATCCAAGCTGGCCGTGAGCTGCGCGTTATCGTGGGTGCCGACAAGGTGACCGACCAAGACGCCGACCGCATCGCCTACGACCTCTCGAAGCAGATCCAGACCGAAATGACCTATCCAGGCCAGATTAAGATTACGGTGATTCGCGAGACTAGAGCTGTCAGCTATGCGAAATAATTTCCAGCATTATGATTAGAGAGGAAGTCGTATTTGGGCCGATAAGGAGCCGCCGCTTAGGCAGCTCCTTAGGCATTAATTTGCTCCCTGAGAAAGGCAAGATATGCACTTTCGACTGCATCTATTGTGAATGCGGTTGGAACAAGGACGGACACAACGACACCCAATTACCTTCGGCTGAGAAGGTGCGCAAAGTTTTGGAAACCAAGTTGCAACACTGCTTGGCAGTCAACGTTCCCATCGACTCCATCACTTTCAGCGGTGACGGCGAACCGACCATCAACCCTGAGTTTCCGCAGATTATTGACGACACGATAAGGCTTCGTAATCAGTATTATCCCAACTCGAAGATTACGGTGCTGTCGAATGCCACAATGGTGCATAAGCCTGAGGTTTTCAACGCCTTGCGTAAGGTCGACAACCCGACGATGAAAATCGATGCCCCGACGAATGAGTTGATTGAAAAAATCAACCATCCTGCGCCAGGCTATGACATCCATCGTGTTGTGGAGGCTTTGAAGCAGTTCAAAGGGGATTTCATCTTGCAGACCATGTTTCTGAAAAGCAAGGACTTCGACTCGTCCAGTCCCGAGGTGTTGAATGGTTGGATGGGGATTGTGCGCACATTGAAGCCGCGCGAAGTCATGGTCTACACCATCGACCGTCCCACACCGGAGGAAGGTTTGCAGAAGTTCACAGTGGAAGAGATGCGTGCCTTGGTCCTGCCGCTGATTAATGAAGGTTTCTCGATACAGATAAAAGGATAAAGCCTAGCCTTTTCCTATTTCCATTCGAGAGTGCTGATCATATGGTCAATATCCTCGCGGATGAAGTTGATGACGGGCTGCATGGAGTCGTTGTTGGGCAGGAAATTGAAGTATAGGGCACCACGCACAAAGTTCTTCGTGCTGTCAGTGAGATAGAACTGCATCGGAGTAGCCACACCCTTGCCATCCATCTCGATGAAAAGTCCGTAAACTTGATGTTCCTCGTTGACAATCAGGCTGTCGCGCACACCGTTGGCTTTTTGCAAATGCTTGGTTACCATGGTATGGACATCTTCCAAATACTCGCCCAAGTTGCCATTTACAGGTTTGTGGGTCAGATGGATGGAGCCTTTGAACTGTGGCATCTCTATGTTGATCCAGTTTTTCTCGTCAGGCGAATATCGGTCGTAGGTTAAAAGGGCATAGTTGGGACATTCAAAGCTATATCGCTCAATGGTGTCTACCCTTGTGTAGGCCTTTTCGGGCAGGTCGATGCGGAAATAGCCGCGCGGCTTGGGCAAGTAGTTGTCGTTGTCGTCGCATGAGTTGGCGATGAAAGCGATGGCAAGAGCCGCAAGCAATATGGATAGTCTATTCTTCATCAAACACTACTTTTACTTCCTTAATGCGTTTGGTGTCGGCATCGGTGATCTCCATGTGGAACTTCTCGAAGTTGAACTTGAACCCGATTTCAGGGATGCGTCCTTCAATTTCGAGGATGAGTCCGGCAAGCGTATCGGCCTCGCCTTGCATAGGCTCAAAGTAGTTCTCATCTACGCCAAACACCTTGCAGAAGTCAACGATACTGGTCTGGGCCTTAAAGAGATAGGAGCCGTCGTCAAGTTTTGTATAGTGGTCTTCCACGTTGGCCTCATCGAACTCGTCATTGATTTCGCCCACGATTTCCTCAATCACGTCTTCCATGGTGATGAGTCCCGAAGTGCCGCCATATTCATCGACGACGATGGCAATATGGATTTTCTTCTCACGGAAGTCTTGGAACAAGTCGTTGATTTTGCGGTTCTCAGGCACGAAGAAGGCGGGACGGATAAGTTTCTGCCATTCGTAGGATTGGGCATCAAGATAGGGGAGAAGGTCTTTCACATACAAGATGCCGCTCACCTTGTCCATGGTCTCGTCATAGACTGGAATCCTTGAGAATCCGCTCTTGATGACGATGGCCAACATCTCGGTAAACTCCATGCTTTTCTCTACCCCGATGATATCGACTCGCGGAATCATCACGCTACTCACCTCTTTCTCGCTGAACGAGGCGATGCCTTTCAGCATCTGTTTCTCATCGAGCGGAGTGGATTCTTCGGTGGCGATGTCGACTGCCGTGGAGAGGTCTTCCATCGAAATGTCGCCTTTCTTTTTCTCCAAGTGCTTGTCCATGAACGAAGTGGAGTTGACCAAAGGTTTGCTCAACGGCTTGAAGAAACCGATGAGGAAACGCAGCGGACGAGCCATGAAACGGGCCACATTGACGGGACGTTTGCCAGCATAGATTTTCGGCGTGATTTCACCCACAATCAAAATCAGAGAGGTGACAATCACCACTTCCAATAGAAAAGCAGCCCAGGGGTGATGCTTCATGTCGAACAACAAGGCCATGAGGTAGGTCGACAGCAAAGTGATGGTCACGTTGACGAAGTTGTTGCCAATCAGGATGGTAGCTAGCAAGGTCTTGGGTTTTTCGCGAAGCTTCAATACGAGTTTACTCTTCACATCGGTGCGCGATTCGAGGTCGTCAATGTCGGCAGGCTGAAGTGAGAAGAAAGCGGTTTCGCTGCTTGAAATCAAGGCTGAAGCGATGAGCAACAACACAAGCACCGCCAATCCGATGATGGCGCTGATGGGTTGTTCGGTAAATCCTTTGTAAAAGTTGTTTGAAACAACGGTGAGAAGTCCTATGAGAGGGTCAGGGTCGGGTGTTTCCAAAGCAGTGTGTTTTATGTTTTGCGCGGCAAAATTAGTAAAAATTTTTGAAGTGGTTTTGTTTTTTGTAAAAAGCTCTAAGCTTGTCGTTTCTGAAATCGTCCGCCTATAGATTCCCTTATCACTTTGACCTCCAATGTCATCCCTTGTAGAGGTTTGTGCGATTGGGATCTATTGGAGGGCAAACATAGGAATGACATAGGCGGACGATTTCGATAACAACTACTTAAAATGGCAGGTCGTTGCCTTCGTCCTGGTCGGGCTGTGGTGCATAACCTGGGGCCGGCTCCTGGGCGGGAGCGTAAGGCTGGCCATATGACGACTGTTGCGGGGGACGGGCGGGAGCCAACTGCATCATCTTTTCGGCGTTGACTTCGGTAACATAGCGTACAACACCCTGCTGGTCAGTGTATTGACGGGTTTTTAGCTTGCCTTCAACATACATAAGGTCACCCTTGGAATAATTACGGCGGCCTTCTGCAATGTCGTTGGCGAGATTACCCCAAACCACGAGGTTGTGCCAGTCGGTCTGTTCCACCCAGTTGTTGTCGCGGTCGCGGTAGCGTTCCGAGGTGGCCAAAGTTGCTGAAATTTTGCGGTTGCCGTTGTCGAAAGTGGTGATTTCAGGGTCTTTCCCAAGTCGGCCTATAAGGATGACTTTGTTTAAGCTTGCCATTGTGTAGTCTTTTTAAGTGTTTAAGTATAAGTCAATTAAGCGTGGAATGGGAAAATTGCCCAAATCCGTTACGAGCGCCAAAAATAAATCTTTTGTTTCAATCCGCAACAATTTTTTTTCAAGTTTTATTTCGATGAACTGGGCAAGGATGGTGCGATGGGTCAGTTTGTGCGTGAAGATAGGGGAGACCTTTTCGATAGTAAAAGGCTCGCCATCAAGAAGTTGCTTGAACTTTTCCGTGGCGACGACTTCTTCCACCGACATAGCTTGTTCGCTCTCGATGCAAGGGAAGTCGTAAAGGTTTTTCCATATGTCGTTGTCGCTGCGTTTGTGTAGGTAAACGCTATCGTTTGTCCTGATAATCAAATAGTTGAAATATCTTGTTGTGACTTTTACCTTTTGCAGTTTTACAGGTCTTTGCATCACGGTTTGATGCTCAAGGGCAAGACATTGGGCTTGCATGGGACAGAGCAAACAGTTGGGGCTTTTGGGCGTGCAATGCAGGGCGCCAAACTCCATCAGGGCTTGGTTATGGAGGCCGGGTTGCTCGCGATTGAGCAAATCGTCGGCAAGTTGGGCAAAGAGTCTTTGCCCTTCATTAATATTAATAGGTGTGTCTATGTCATAGAGACGTGAGAGCACACGATACACATTGCCATCTACCACGGCATGGGGTAAGTTGAAAGCAATGGACGCGATGGCGGCAGCAGTATAGTCACCAATGCCTTTCAGCCGTTTAAGTTTCTCGTAATCAGCAGGGAATTGGCCTTCATATTCCGTAACAACTTGCTGAGCGCAATGGTGCAGGTTGCGGGCACGAGAATAGTAACCCAAGCCTTGCCACATCTTCAACACCTCCTCTTCCGAAGCATTTGCAAGGTCGGTCACCATAGGCCAGCGTTCGATGAATCGCAAATAGTACTCCATGCCTTGATTGACGCGTGTCTGTTGCAGGATAACCTCGGAAAGCCAAACCTGATAGGGCGTCGGGTCGTGTCGCCAAGGAAGGTCTCGACGGTTTGAGGAAAACCAATTAATTAAGGTGTCTTGTATGATATTCATTGCTTTTTCAGATGCGAAATTCTTTATTTATAACTCATTAGAAGAAAAAAATTGCATTAATAGGGTGTGCGTATCGAAAATGTTCGTACCTTTGCCGCAAATTTACAACAAACATAATAACTAACCATTAAATAAGAGAAAAAATGACAAAAGCAGAAATCGTTGCTGAAATCGCAAGCAAGACTGGTATTGAAAAAGGCGCTGTCCAGAATGTTGTTGAAAACTTTATGGAAGTTGTGAAGAACGCCATGGCTAAGGGTGAAAATGTTTATCTGAGAGGCTTCGGCAGCTTTATCATCAAGCAGAGAGCTGAAAAGACTGGCCGTAACATTGGCAAGAACGTAGCCATTACCATCCCGGCCCATAAGATTCCGGCTTTCAAGCCTGCCAAGACTTTCATGAACGCTGTCAAATAAGAACAACTTGTAAAATCTTTATACTATGCCAAACGGTAAGAAACACAAAAGACACAAGATGTCGACTCACAAGCGCAAAAAACGCTTGAGAAAGGACAGACACAAGAAGAAATAAGCTCTTCTTGAGCCTAAACACGACAATAACACAGCA
>JAEEGH010008453.1_pt1 | contig 24342 bp, 20 predicted proteins | sample 9134181 | NCBI WGS metagenome assembly JAEEGH01 (sample SAMN16246544, study PRJNA631951) | gut metagenome | biome: gut microbiome; feature: rumen; material: DP-attached | host: Bos | place: Iran: Karaj | collected 2018-10
TCCATATCACAATTTGGTGAAAGACGACAAGTTGCAGGTGGACGAGCTGAACAATCCAGCAAACGATTCCATGAAGGCTCGTGACTTGCTGAACGACGAAATCGCTGAATGGCACCAGCTTTCACATGATAGGCAGGAAATCTACTATCAATTGCTGCATCAAACACGGGAGTTCGAAGGGTTTTTCAAATACGTAGGCTACTCCAAGCCATCTTCCTTTTTGGGTAGAATCCTGAGGCCCCAACAAGATTGTACATCATTGATTCTTAATGATTTTAATGACAAAATTTGTAGTCATGCAGATTTCGACACATTGCTCAAGCAGTATCCAATTGAATTGGCCTATTGTTTAGCCGTAATTGGTGCCGACGACATTTTCTCCATCACTCCCGCTTGGGTGACACGCAACTATCCGCAGGTGGTGAATGTGATGAATATGTTGCGCAACACATCATGTGGCGACTGCAACTATTGCCAACAACGATTGGATGCCCACAACGGTCTAAAGGAATTCTTCGGCTATGATGAGTTTCGCACCTTCGATGGAATTCCCATGCAGCAACAAGCCGTGGAATCGGCCATTCGTGGTGAATCATTACTGACGATATTCCCCACTGGCGGTGGAAAGAGTCTCACCTTCCAACTGCCTGCCCTGATGGAAGGAAGAAATACTCATGGTCTGACTGTAGTCATCTCGCCTCTCCAGTCGTTGATGAAAGACCAAGTGGATAACTTGGCGGCTCGTGGTATCAGCGAAGCGGTGACCATCAATGGACTACTCGATCCCATAGAACGGGCCACGGCAATTCAACAGGTGGCAGAAGGTACAGCAAATTTGCTATATATCGCTCCTGAAATGTTGCGAAGCAAGACCATAGAAAAGTTGCTTATCAGCAGAAATGTGGTTCGCTTTGTGATTGATGAGGCGCACTGCTTCTCGGCATGGGGTCACGATTTCCGAGTTGACTACTTGTATATCGGCGATTTCATCCGCAATTTACAAAACAAGAAACAACTGAGCCAGCCTATTGCGGTGTCGTGTTTTACGGCCACTGCCAAACAAAAGGTTGTCAGTGACATTTGCGATTATTTCAGAGCGAAACTCGGCTTGGAACTAAAGATATTCGCTGCCAACGCAGAAAGGAAAAACTTGCGTTATTCAGTTCTTCATGCCGATACGCCCGAGGAGAAATACAACCTACTGCGTTCCCTGATAATTGGGCACAATTGCCCAACGATTGTTTATGTATCGCGCACTCGTATTACGCATGAATTGGCGCAACATCTGAAAAGCGACGGCATCTTAGCATTGCCATTCAATGGTAAGATGGAAGCTGACAAGAAGGTAGAGAACCAAAATGCTTTTATGAGCGGTGAGGCTCAGGTGATTGTGGCCACTTCAGCCTTTGGCATGGGCGTTGACAAGAAAGATGTTGGGCTGGTTGTCCACTATAACATCAGCGACTCGTTGGAAAACTATGTGCAAGAGGCTGGTCGTGCAGGGCGCGACCCTGAAATGCAGGCCGAATGCTTTGTGCTTTACGATGATAGCGATTTGGACAAGCACTTCATTCTTCTCAATCAGACCAAACTCAGCATCAGCGAGATCCAGCAGGTTTGGAAAGCCATCAAAGACCTTACGGCCAAACGAGACCATGTCAGTTGCTCGCCATTGGACATCGCACGTCAGGCTGGATGGGGCGAGGAAATCGATGACATTGAGACGCGCGTAAAGGCAGCCATTGCAGCATTGGAAGATGCAGGATTCATACAGCGAGGTAGCAATTCGCCGCATGTTTTTGCAACGGGCATAGCCGTAAAGAACATGGATGAAGCCCGTCGCAAATTGACACTTTCGCCTCTTTTTGACGACCAATCGCGTGAAGAGGCTGCCTGTATCATCAAGTCGCTTATCAGTGCCCGTGCAACTGCCGAAGGTCGCGGGGCCGAAGCCGAAAGTCGCGTGGATTATTTGGCTGACATCCTCGGATTGAACAAGGCGACGGTGATCAGGAACATCAATCTAATGCGTCAGGAAGGTCTGTTGGCCGACAGCCGTGACATGCAAGCATGGATATCTAAAAGCACTTCCCAACGCAACCTTGACATCATCCTGAAACTGGAACGGTTCCTTTTGCAACGGTTTGGTGAAGAGGCGCAAAGGATGAACTATAAGGAGTTGAACGAAGAGGCTCAGAAGAGTGGTCTTACCTACTCCAACATCAAGAGGCTAAGGATGTTACTACATTTCCTTTCGCTGAAAGGTTATATCCACAAACAAGAAGGCTATAGAGACAGTGTGAGTGTTCGTCTTCAGGCTTCAAGTGAAGTCACGAAGGCCCGATTTGAGCGGCGCTTGGAGATTTGTCGGTTTATCATTGACACGCTCAATGTCAGCCGAGACCCCACCAAAGACATGACGCTGGTGAACTTCTCTGTCGTTGAGCTGCTCCAACAGTTCATTGCCAGCCAACAGGAAACGATGTTTGCCGAAAAAGAGAAGCCCGACATTGCTGACATCGAGGAAGCATTGCTTTATCTCACCAAGACGGAGTTGATGAAGATTGAAGGCGGCTTCATCGTTATCTATAACACCATGCAGATAGGTCGTATCGCCGACCGTCGCGCTCGTTATGGCAAAGAACAGTATCGTCTGCTGGACGAGTTTTACAAACAGCGCATACGCCAGATTCATATTGTGGGTGAATATGCCAACCTGATGGTTCGTGACTACAATGCCGCACTTCGTTTTGTCAACGACTATTTCACCATGGACTTCCGCAAGTTCATCAACCATTATTTCAAGGATGAGCGGCGAGCCCAGATAGACCTGAACATCACCCCCGCCAAATATGACAAACTCTTTGGAGAGCTATCCCATCGTCAATGCGAGATTATTGACGACAACCAGTCGAAATATCTCATGGTGGCCGCAGGACCTGGAAGCGGCAAAACACGTGTGTTGGTTCACAAGTTAGCCTCGTTGCTTTTGCTGGAAGACGTGAAGCACGAACAGTTATTGATGCTTACCTTCTCAAGGGCAGCTGCCACGGAATTCAAGAAACGGCTCATTGATTTGGTGGGCAATGTCGCTCACTATGTGGAGATTAAGACCTTCCACTCCTACAGCTTTGACCTCATCGGCAAACAAGGCAGTCTGGACGAGGCAAAAGATGTGGTGCGCCAAGCAGCTGAGATGATTGAAAAAGGCGAAGTGGAGCCTTCGAAGATTGCAAAAAGCGTACTTGTCATTGATGAAGCGCAGGATATGGGTCCAGACGATTTCCGATTGGTACAAGCCCTGATGCGACAAAACGAGGAAATGCGCGTGATTGCAGTAGGCGATGACGACCAAAACATCTATGCCTTCCGTGGTTCTGATTCCAGGTATATGCAATCGCTCGTCAGCCAAGAGGGTGCCAAATTGTACGAAATGACAGACAACTATCGCTCTGCAAAAGCCATAGTTGATTGCGCCAACCGTTTTGTGCAGCGAATCCCTGGTCGCATGAAACATGCTACCATCCAGTCGGCTACAGGAGAAGAAGGCAAGGTGATGACATTAAAGTCATTGCAAAACGCAGAGATAAAAGTTCAAGGTGGCACGGCAATTCTTACCCGCACCAACGAGGAAACCATGCAAGTAGCCTACGAATTGGAACAGAGAGGTCTGCATGCTACCGTTGCCCAATCCATGGGTGGATTCCGTTTTGGCAACCTTGCTGAAGTGCGTTATTTCATTAAACAGATTGGCAAGGATGGTGAAGTGACCATATCGAAAGAAAAATGGCAAGAAGCAAAAAAACGCACACTTAAAACGTATGCCTCAAGTACTTGTTTGGACGTTATGCGACGTTTCTTTGCTGACTTTGAAGCCATCCACAGAGTCTATTATCGCAGTGATTTGCAAGAGTTTATCTTTGAGTCCAATATAGAGGACTTCATCGCTTCCGATGACAAAACTGTCTTTGTGAGCACCATCCACAAGGCGAAAGGTCGCGAGTTTGACACCGTTTATCTCATGTCTTCGGTTCCTGATGGAAGACAAGTTGAAGATATGCGAGCCTATTATGTGGGACTCACCCGTGCCAAGCGAAACCTCTATCTTTTAACCAATCCGCCTACCGAGTATTCATCGATTTCGATAGCACTAAACATGCACGACATTTGGCTTGACTACTTCAAAGGTCGAAAGGACACAGTACTATGCCTCAGAAGTGGCGATAGACTCCAATTCAAAGATGATTATTTGTATAACCAGCAAGGCATCAGTGTGGCCGCATTGTCTAATGCAGGAAAAGACAAAATAAAGGCTTGGACTGACAAAGGCTATGAGGTAACCAGTGCAAAGGTAAGCTATACGTTGGCCTGGAGGCCGATGGACTCAGAAACGGAATACGCTGTTTGCTTGGCAAATCTTGTTTTGTCCAAGAAAGAAGAAATAGATGACTAAACCAGCAAGACCAAAGTGGTTTAGTTTTACCTTATTCTAACTTATTGGCTTTCAACTATACTTACAAAAAGGTGATGAGGTTTTGCATAAGGGATATTCTCGTCAAAAGATAGTGGATTTATTAGGATTATTTGTAATTTTGCCTCCGAAAAGCTCTCAACGTGAGAAAAACGCTATCCATAGTGATGTTGCTGATGGCCAACATAATCCTGTTGGCTCATGCGGCTGTGCCCCACCATCATCACGACAAGGTGGCGGTGGCCATCGTGCATCTTTGGGAGAACGAAGCCGAGCATCATCACTCACACAACGAGGATGGGCATCATCGTCACTCACACGATGCTGACGGGCATCATCATGAAGGCACGGAAGACTGTTTCCTGACGGAAGTCATGGAAGAGGCTCTTGTGAAGGATTCTTTCGGCGAAATTGAAGCACCTCTCAATACCGCTGAACTATTGCAGCAAACTTTGCCCGTTTGGGAGTCTTTAGTTGCTGATGACACTCCCGCTGTGGATGCCCTCCAGTATCTGCGGCATCCGTTCCGACAACGGCCTTATCTCACAAGTGTTTACCTTGCTTTTGTCGAAAGCCAATTTGGCTTCCGAGCACCTCCTTTTTGCTGAATTTTGAAGTAATCCTGTTCATTTGAATAGGCTTCCGCTGTCGTGTCCCGACAGCGGCTAAATTATTGTATTCTTAACTTTAAAATTCAGAAAATGAGAAAAATAAAAGTATTTTTTATCGTCACAGCCAGTGTATTGGCCTTGATGATGGCAGGTTGTAAAAATGTGCCCACACAAGAAGCGCACGAACACGATGAAAACCTGCAACTTACAGCCTACAATGACCTTTTTGAAGTGTATGCGGAGGTCAGCCCGCTCGTGGTCAACGAGGCTGCTGAAGTGGTGGCGCACTTCACCTGGCTGCGCGACTTCAAACCGCTCGAAGCGGGAACGGTGACCGCGACACTCACTATCGACGGAAAAGCCGTCTCCCAAAAGATGGAAACGCCAGCGCGTGAAGGCATTTACAAGTTCAACATCACGCCTTCCTCCACAGGCACTGGGCAGATGTCTTTTGAGATTGTCTGCAACGACACCCAGTCCACCATCATCGTGCCGAATGTCACTGTTTATGACGACGCGCACGAAGCGCAGCACGCCGCAACCGACGCGAAGGCCACCAGCAGCAACGGCGTAGTATTTACGAAAGAGATGAGTTGGAAAGTCGATTTTTCCACCGACTCGTGTCGCAAAATGCCTTTCGGGCAGGTCATCCACACGATGGGACAGGTACAACCCTCCCAGGGCGATGAATACGCCATTACCGCAAAGGCCGATGGTATCGTTTCCATCAAAGGTGAACTGACCGAAGGAAAGTCCGTTAAGACTGGACAGACCTTGTTCAGCATCGAAAGCAGCGGTTTGGCCGAGGGCAACCTCGACGTGCGCTACCAAGAGGCAGAGAACGACTACCTGTTAGCCAAAGCGGAATACGAGCGTAAGCAGGCATTGGCAGCGGACAACATTGTTTCGAGCAGCGACTTGCAGTAGGCCAAAACGCAATACGAAAATGCCAAAACACTCTATCAAAACCTGAAACGCAATTTTTCCTCTGGTCGGCAGAGTGTTGGCGCACCCATCAGCGGGTATATTAGGCAATTGTCGGTGCGCAACGGCGATTTTGTCCACGCGGGACAGACGATGGCTGTGGTGTCGCAGAACCGCGACCTGTTTGTGAAGGCCGAGGTGCAGCCCAAGTATTACGCGATGCTTTCTGAAATTGCCTCGGCAACCTTCCGTAACCCCGCTACCGGGGCAGCTTATTCCCTTGAAGAGTTGGGCGGACAATTGGTTTCCTACGGCAAATCCGTTGATTTACAGCATCCTTTGATTCCCGTCCTTTTCCGGATAAACAATACCAAAGACTGGATTCCGGGTTCTTTTGTGGAGCTATACATCCGCACCCAAGGCGGCCAATCCGTCATCACCGTCCCCCGCAAGGCGATTCTTGAAGAAATGGGCAACCATTTTGTCTATGTGCAACTTACGCCCGAGTATTTTGAGAAACGGCAGGTGAACATCGGGAAAACCGATGGTGTACGCACGGAAATCCTGTCAGGATTGAATGGTTCGGAGCGTGTGGTTGTTGACGGGGCCGTGTTGGTGAAAGTCACGCAATCGGCCGGTGGTTTGGATGCAGAATCGGGGCACCAGCATTAGAAAGGAGGCCAAAAATGGAAATTATCAACAAAATCATCCGTTTTTCGCTGAAAAACAGATTCGCCGTATTACTTGGCGCCGTGCTGGTCGTGGTGTTTGGCATCTGGTCTTGGTCGCGGATGGACATCGACGTGTTCCCCGACCTCACCGCCCCGACGGTCGTGGTGATGACCGACGCCCACGGCATGGCTGCCGAAGAGGTGGAGCGTTTGGTCACCTTCCCCATCGAGACGGCAGTCAACGGAGCCACCAACGTACGCCGAGTCCGTTCCGCCTCGATGTTCGGGTTCTCCTTTGTGTGGGCCGAGTTCAACTGGGGAATGGACGTCTTCAAAGCCCGACAAATCGTGAGTGAAAAAATGGTTGCCTTGAGCGGCACTCTGCCCGAAGGGATTATGCCGCAGTTAGCCCCGCAATCGAGCATAATGGGCGAGATTCTGCTCATCGGTATGCAGGCCGATTCCACCTCGATGATGGACCTCCGCACCTTGGCCGACTGGGTCATCAAACCCGCAATTTTGGCCACTGGCGGCGTGTCGCAAGTCACCATCATCGGAGGAGATTATAAGCAGTACCAGATTCTTGCCGACCCGCAGAAGCTGGATGCCTACGGCATTACGATGGCTGATTTGGAACAGGTCGGGAAGACTTTCAGCAACAACTCCGAAGGCGGCGTCATCCGCGACTTCGGAAACGAGTACGCCTTGCGTGGCATGGCCCGCACCACCGACTTGGACGAGTTGGGGGCAACCTTCATCAAACGCGTCAATGACTGTCCTGTCCGCGTATCCGATGTGGCAGAGGTGGTTGTCGGCAGTGCCGTCAAGATGGGCACGGCCTCGCAAAACGCCTCGCCGTCGGTCATCTTGGCCGTGGCCAAACAGCCCAACATCAACACCTTGAGCGTGACGGAGAAGATTGAAACCAACCTTGAGGAAATTCGGAAATCCCTGCCCTCCGATGTCCGGCTCGATACGCACATCTTCCGTCAGGCCGACTTCATCGAGACCTCCGTCAACAATGTGGGTCGCGCCCTGCTTGAAGGAGCTATCTTCGTCATCATCATCCTGTTTTTGTTCCTCAAAAGCTTCCGCACCACTGTCATCTCCGTCATCGCCATCCCGCTATCGTTACTTGGCACTATCGCCGTGCTGCACCTGCTAGGCATGGACATCAACACGATGACCTTGGGCGGTATGTGCATCGCCATCGGTTCGTTGGTGGACGATGCCATCATCGATGTGGAAAATGTCTATAAACGACTGCGACAGAATCACTTGAAACCCACTACTGAACGCGAATCGGCCTTCACGGTCGTTTTCGAGGCCTCCAAGGAGATCCGCTCTTCGGTCATCAACGCCACTTTCATCATCATGGTGGCGTTTGTGCCGCTGTTCTTCCTTTCGGGGATGGAAGGGCGTATGCTCAAACCACTTGGCATCGCCTACATCATCGCCCTCTTCATGTCACTATTAGTGGCGATGACGCTGACTCCTCTTCTCTGCAAAATGATGCTTTCAGAAGACAAGTATCTCTCTAAAAATGAAGAGGATAGTCGTTTGACCCAAAGGTTAACCAAAGGCTATTCCAAGATGCTTGCTTGGGTGCTTCAGCATCAGAAAACGGTGATTTCGCTTACACTCGTTCTGCTTCTTGGTGCCGTTGGACTATTCTTCACGATGGGGCGCAGTTTCTTACCCGATTTCAACGAGGGTTCGGCGGTGATTTCTGCGGTTACGGCACCAGGAGTATCGTTGGATGTGAGCGATGAGTTGGGCAATCTGATGGAGCGCGAGCTGATGAAGATTCCCGAGGTGACGGGCACTGCACGCCGCACGGGTCGCGGCGAGTTGGACGAACACGCGCAGTCGGTCAACAGTGCCGAACTCGATGTGCAGTTCACCCTGAAGGACCGCAGCCGCGAAGAGGTATTCAACGACATCCGTGAACGGCTTGCCGCCATCCCGGGCATCGCCACCACCGTTGGACAGCCACTCGGGCATCGCATCGACCACATGCTGTCGGGCACCCGCGCCAACATCGCCATCAAGCTCTTCGGCACCGACCTTTCCACGATGCTGATGACGGGCAACCAGATCAAGACCGCCATCGAAGGCATTGACGGTTTGGTGGATGTGGCCGTGGAACAACAGGCGGAGTCGCCGCAGCTGCACGTGCGAGCCAATCGAGAAGCGTTGGCGGCTTACGGCATCACCATTGACGAGTTCAACGAATTTATCGACATGGCTTTTGGCGGCGAGAAAATCACCGACATCTACGAGGGTCAGCGTCGTTTCGACTTGGTGCTTCGCCTGAACGCCGACTACACCGACGACATTGAAGGCGTCCGCAAGGCCTTGATTGCCACTGCCGACGGTCGTCGTGTCCCGTTGGAAGAGGTGGCTGACATTGTTTCTACTTCTGGCCCGGGCACCTTCACCCGCGAGAATGTACAGCGCAAATTGGTGGTGTCGGCCAATGTGTCGGGCCGCGACCTGCAAAGCGTGGTCAACGATGTGCAGAAAACCATCGAGAAGGAGGTGAAACTGCCCGAAGGCTACCGCGTGGAGTACGGCGGGCAGTTCGAGAGCGCACAGAGTGCTTCCCGCACCCTCCTCATCACCACCTTGTTGACTCTTTTGGTCATCTTTATGTTGCTTTACGGCGAGTTCCGCAGCGCATCCCTGTCGGGCATTGTGCTCATCAGTCTGCCTTTGGCGCTTATCGGTGGCGTATTGGCGGTCCGCCTCACCTCTGGGGTGGTCAGCATCCCGTCCATCATCGGGTTCATCACGCTGTTTGGTGTGGCCACCCGCAACGGCATCCTGCTCATTTCGCGCTATCAGCATCTTGGAGAAAGCGGCCTGTCGCTGCGCGAGTCCGTGGTCAGCGGTTCCATCGACCGACTGAACCCCATCCTGATGACCGCCCTCACTTCGGCGTTGGCGCTCATCCCCTTGGTCTTCAATGGCGACAAGCCCGGCAATGAAATCCAAAGTCCTATGGCCATCGTGGTCTTGGGCGGTCTGATCACATCCACGCTGTTGAATATTTTCGTCATGCCTATTGTTTATGGCTGGTATGCCAAGAGAAAAACATCAAAAACTGAACAGCAATGAAAAAGATCATCATATTTATCACATTGATAACAAGTTCGTTATCCTTATTTGCGCAAGAGGATATGTATGCGCCTGTCTTGTCGCAGATTGAGCAGAACAGCACCACGTTGAAAGCCTTGCGCGAACAGGCCGACGCCCAAAAACTGTCGTATCGGACGGGGCTTGCGCCTTCCGACCCTGAGGTGGAATTTGGTTACCTTTGGGGAAATCCCATGGTGACGGGCAACCGAAAAGACATCAGTGTCAAGCAAACGTTCGATTTCCCGACCACCTACATCCGTCGGAAGCAGATGGCCGACCAACAAGGCGAGAGTGCCGATTTGGCCTATCGCCAACAGCGGTTGGAACTGCTGCTTTCGGCCAAACAAGTCTGCATTAACTTGGTGTATTACAATGCTTTGTTGGAATTGTATGGAAAACAAGCGGAGCGCGCGGCACAAATCGAATCGGCTTGTGAAAAGATGTTGAAAAACGGCAGCGGCAACCAGCTGGACTACAACAAGGCCGTGTTCAACCGCGTCAGTGCCGAGGGCGAAGTAGCCAAGATTCGTTTGGAACGTGAGCGGTTGATGGCCGAGCTCCAACAACTCAATGGCGGACAGCCAATTGCATTCGATTTCTCCGCATACGGTACGCCCTCTTTACCTGCTGATTTCGAAACATGGTGTTCCTCTGCCAAAGAGAGCCATCCCGTCTTGCAATACTTGCACTCGCAGGAAGTGGTGGCCGACTGCAACATACGCCTCAACCGTTCGGCGTGGCTGCCCAAATGGTCGGTGGGCTATATGGGCGAGTTCATTCCCGAGCAGGGATTCCAAGGCGTTACGGTAGGACTTACGCTTCCGTTGTGGGAAAACAAGAACCGTGTGCGGCAGGCGCAGGCAGAGGCCATCGCGACCGCCCAGCAGCGCAACGACGTGGAGTTGCGGTATCGCAGCCAATGGCAGCAGCTCTATGCCCAAGCCACGCAATTGCAGGAGACCGTTGAAAGGTACACTGCTGTCTTCAGTCAGCACGACAACGCCGACCTGCTTTACAAGGCCTACACCTCGGGCGAGATGCCTTTGCTCAACTATCTTCTCGAAACCGACTATTACCTTTCGGCCTACGTGAAGCAGTTGCAGGCACAGCGCGATTTGGAGCTCACCTTGTCGGAACTGAACGGATTCCGCTTATAATCAAAAAGATGAAAGCGACAAACAAATCCATCATTTTCGCCATCTTTGCGGCGGCACTGTATGCGATCAGCACGCCCGTCTCGAAGCTGCTGTTGCAGAACGTGCCGCCCACGATGGTGGCGGCCTTCCTCTATCTCGGCGCAGGCGTCGGGATGGGCATGATGATACTGATGAGAAACAGGTTCAGAAAGGGTGTCAAGGAAGAGCGGCTGACCCGTGCGGATATTCCCTACGCGGCTGCGATGGTCGCCCTCGACATCGTTGCCCCGATTCTGATGATGTACGGCTTGCGCATCAACTCAGCGGCCAACACCGCGTTGCTCAACAACTTCGAGATTGTGGCCACCGCCCTTATCGCATTGCTGTTCTTCCGCGAGAAGGTTGGCAAGCGGCTTTGGATGGCCATCGCCTTGGTTACGATGGCCAGCATTCTGCTTTCGTTGGACGGTTTGTCGGCGGCAGATGCGTTACGTTTCTCCAAAGGGTCTCTATTGGTACTCGGCGCCACCGTTTGCTGGGGTTTGGAAAACAACTGCACGCGCCGCATCGCCGACAAGGACCCGATGGAAATCGTGACGGTAAAAGGTTTCGGTTCGGGCGTAGGTGCATTGTGCATTGCCTTGTCGTTAGGTGAAGCATTCCCAATGTGGAGACATTTGTTCATCCTCTTGATGCTCGGTTTTGTGGCATACGGGTTGAGCATCTTCTTCTACACCCATGCCCAACGCGGCATCGGGGCAGCCAAGACAAGCACCTACTACGCTTTGGCACCGTTCATTGGAGCCTTCCTCTCGGTGATCATCCTGGGTGAACCCATCGGCTGGATTTTCATCCTTGCCACGATCATTATGGCGGCGGGATGCTGGTTAGCGGGGAAGTGAATTTGCTTCTTGTATTAACTTATTGGTTTTCAGCAATACTTACAAAAAGGTTTGTGTATTGACAAAAGGTAAGTGATTGAAAATTAGAATTTTTTCTATATTTTTGCCTCGTTAATCCAGTAACAATGAACAACAAAAGAGAAATACAAAACGCCACCTTCCCTGACTGCCCGATACGCAACGTGATTTCGCATATCACTGACAAATGGTCGTTGTTGGTGCTTTACACCTTGGAACAGAAGGAAGTACTTAGATTCAAGGACTTGTGGCGACAAATCCCAGACATTTCACAAAAAATGCTGACCTCAACGCTACGCCATCTTGAAGACGATGGCATTATCAGTCGCGAGGTGTTCACAGAAGTTCCGCCACGAGTGGAATACCGGCTCAGCGAGCGCGGAAAGAGTCTCATGCCCCATTTGGATGCGCTGCTGACATGGGGACTGGAGCATTTCAGCGACATTATCACCGACCGTAAGAATCATTCAAAGCCAAGTAAATAGATTGTCCAACTAAAACTCAAACAACGATGAAAAGATCAGAATTTGGAGGCTTTGTGGCCTCGTTCGCTATGAGAAGTTCAAGCGCTTGCGGTAGTGCCTGTGGCGCAGCAAAACCCGAAGAGAAACCTTCAGCATGTGGCAGCGCTTGCGGTGCGGCAGAACCCAAGAAAGAGGAAAAACCAAGTGCCTGTGGTAGCGCTTGTGGCGCAGCCGAGCCGAAGAAACCCAGCGCTTGCGGTAGTGCCTGTGGCGCGAAATAAAGCATGTTACCAAACAAAAGGCGTTTCGTCCGATGGGCGAAGCGCCTTTTTACACATTAAGAAACAGCATCAGCATGGACATACAAACGTGTTTGAATAAATTGGGCTACGTTGGTGTACTCAACTTCGCCACAGTGGATAAGGACGGTGCGCCACAGGTGCGCAATATCAGCGCCATCCATTACGAAGGCACCGACATCTATTTTCTGACCGCACGCGGCAAGAGCTTCTGCCGACAGTTGCTAGACGACGGGCGAGTGCAGATTTTGGGTTATACCCGCTACAAGGAGACCATACGCGTTTCGGGCAAGGCCGTGCAAGTGCCCGAGGCCGAACAGGTGAAATGGCGCGATTTGCTTTATGAGGAGCAGCCTTATTTAGAGAACGTCTATCCGGGCGAGACCAAGAACATCGACACTATGTTTGTCATCAAGGACTACACAATCGAGTATTTCTGCCTCAGTACCCGCCCCATCACGCGGGAATATTTCACCGTGGGCAACGCCGTTGTGAAGCCCAAGGGCTACCAAATCACCGATGCTTGCATTGGCTGTGGCACATGCCAGAAGGTGTGTCCGCAAAACGCCATTGACGCGGGCGAACCATTCATCATTCGCCAAAACAACTGCCTGCAATGCGGCAACTGCTTTGAACATTGCCCTGTGGAGGCAATCATAAGACGCTAAAACGAAAACTATGGCCAAACAATACTTCTCCTTCCAGTGGCACATCACTGACTATTGCGACCAGCGTTGCAAGCATTGCTACATCTTCTCTGAAGGACATCCCGAGTTGCTTTCAGTCAGCGTGGAGCGTGCCAAGAAGGTGATTGACAGCTGCGTGGAAATGTGCGAAAAGATGGGCGGTCGCCTTCCGTACTTTTATGTCACGGGGGGCGATCCTCTTTTGCATCCGCAGGTTTGGGAAATCTTTGGGATGCTGAAAGCGAAGGAAATTCCGTTTACCGTTCTGGGCAATCCGTTTCACTTGACCGATGAGAACTGCCAAAAGTTGAAGTTTCACGGTTGTGAGAAATACCAGCTCTCCATCGACGGCAACCGCGAGACGCATGACTTTATGCGCAAGCCCGGCTCATTCGACACCACGTTGGAGAAAATCGAAGTACTGCACCGCAACGGTATCCGCGTGGCCATTATGACTACCGTTTCGGGCGTGAATGCCGACCAGATGTCGGAAATCATTGATACTGTGGTGAAGTACGAGGCTGACGTGTTCGCTTTTGCGCGCTACTGCCCCACAAGCTTGGAAAAGAGCGCACACATATCGCCGCAACAATACCGCCAAGTGCTGGATATTTGTTGGAAAAAGTACATGGAATACGGCGACAGCTGCAAAACCACCTTTAATTTGAAAGACCATCTTTGGGGGTTGTACTTGCACGAAATCGGTGAGTTCAAGATCCCCGAGGGTTTGGACAACGACACCGTTTATGACGGCTGCAACTGCGGTCATGGACACTTCACCATCTTGCCAAACGGCGACGTGATGGCCTGCCGCCGCTTTGATAGCGTGGTGGGCAACATCTTCGAGACACCGCTTTACGATTTGTGGACTTCGACGAAAATGGACTATTATCGTCAGTACGAAAAGTTTGAGAAATGCGGAAAATGTGAGTTGTTGCGGTTCTGTCGTGGTTGTCCCGCTGTGGCGTATGGTTACACGCATGATTTCTTTGCTGCTGACCCGCAATGCTGGAAGGTAGTTGAGAGTTGAGAGTTTAGAGTTTAGAGTCAGTTATGAGTTTAGTGTTGATAGTTGAAAGTTACAATGATAATGAAAGCAATACAATTAGATCATCGTTGCTCGGCGGAGGAAATGAAGGCCTCTGAAATTCCTGTTCCAGAGGTGCGTTCGGGTTGGGTGTTGGTGAAGATTCACGCCGCTGGACTGAACCATTCCGAGGCCTTGCTTCGGATGTTCGAAATCGAGAACGACTACATCCAGAAGCCCATTGTTCCTGGCATCGAGTGCGTGGGCGAAATTACCGACCCGTCAGACAGCCATTTCTCGAAAGGCGACAAAGTCATCGCATTGATGGGTGGCATGGGTCGCTCGTTCAATGGCAGCTACTCTGAATATGCTTTGCTTCCCGAGACCAATGTCTTCAAAGTGGAGACGGATTTGGACTGGGTGTCGCTGGCTGCCATTCCAGAAACCTATTTCACGGCTTACGGCTCGCTGACGGAATGCCTATTGCTCATCAAGGGTGACACACTCATGGTGCGTGGAGCTACCAGCACCGTTGGGCAGGCCGCCATCCAACTTGGTAAAGCATTGGGTGCCAAGGTGATTGCGGCTTGCCGCATGGAAAAGGACTTCGACCGTCTGAAAACCATCGGGGCGGATTTCTGCTGCATCGATGACGGCCATTTGGCAGAAAGCTTGCCCTCCGATATGCGTCCAAACAAGGTGTTGGAGTTGGTTGGTCCAGCTACCTTGCAGGATTCGCTTCGATGCGTCACCAAGCCTGGCTATGTGTGCAACACAGGCATCCTCGGCAATGTCTTCACCGTGGAGCATTTCGACCCCATCAAATACATCCCCAATGGTGTGTTTCTCAGTGGGTTTTTCAGCAATTTTCCGAAACAGGAAATAATAGACTCTCTTTTCCGTTTGATTAACGAGCATCATATCAAGCCGCTGTATGCGAAAGCTTTCAATTTGAATGAAATCGCAAAGGCGCATACTTTGTTGGAGAAAGGCGGCGCAGGCGGAAAGATGGTGCTGACGATGGATTAACAAAGAAACGACATTATGGAAAACAAAACCCCATTCCGCCCCATGCGGCGGTTCAAGCAACAGATGACTAACGAAGAGTGTATTGCCCTGCTTCGGAAGGCTCCACGCGGAGTGCTTGCTGTACTGGGCGACGGCGGCTATCCTTACACTGTGCCGCTCGACTTCGTGTATGACGACAGCAAGATCTATTTCCATTGCGCCAAAGAAGGACACAAATTGGATGCCATAAGGGTCTGCGACAAGGTCTCGTTCTGCGTCCTCAGCGAAGGCGTTAAAGAGCCTGGCAGTTGGTGGTATCATTTTGAGAGTGTAATCTGTTTCGGAAGAATGCACATTGTGGAAGACCCAGCCCGCAAAAATGCACATTTACGCTTGTTGGGCGCCAAATATTTCCCGCAAGACTATGACATAGAGGCAGATATGGCACAGGGTGGCCCCAATGCCTTCATTCTTGAACTGCAAATTGAGCATATGAGTGGTAAACGGGTTAGAGAAAAATAGGACAATGGACAACATTCATAAACTATACGGAGTCCTCCAATTCGCCGACGCCGTGGTCATCGGCGCAGGCGCAGGTCTCTCCACCTCGGCGGGCTTCAACTATAATGGCGAACGCTTCCAAAAATATTTCTCCGATTTTATCGAGAAATACGGCTTCACCGATATGTACACAGCAGGGTTCCATCAGTTCCCGACCGAGGAGGGACATTGGGCCTATTGGAGCCGTCACATCTATTACAATCGCTATGTGCCCGCCCCGAAACCCGTTTACGACAACCTCTTGAAACTCGTGCAGGACAAGGACTATTTCGTCATTACTACCAATGTCGATCACCAATTTCAAAAAGCTGGCTTCGACAAACAACGGCTGTTCTACATGCAAGGCGACTATGGGCTGTTCCAATGCTCGAAACCTTGTCACCAAAAAACCTACGACAACGAGGATTTGGTGATGAGGATGGTAGCCGAACAGGAGGATTTGCGCATCCCGTCGGAGCTAATTCCGAGATGCCCCGTTTGCGGTGAAAAGATGAGAGTGAACCTCCGTTCCGACGACACCTTTGTGGAGGACGAGGGTTGGCACAAGGCCGCACAGCGTTACCTCGATTTCGTGAACGGTCACCAACATGGCAAAATCCTGTATTGGGACCTCGGAATAGGAAGCAACACCCCGACCATCATCAAACTGCCTTTTATGCAGATGACCTACAAAAACCCAGAGGCGATTTATGCCACCATCAACCTTGGCGAGGCGTTCACCGTGGAACAAATCAAAGACAGGTCGATTGTGATTGATGGGGATATTGGAGAAGTATTAGAGGAATTGTTGAAGTGTTGATTGTTTAATCGTTTAATTGTTGATGATGAATCGTTTGGACTATTTGATAGACTATCTTCTGAAAGAAGACCCGCAATACTCCGAAATGCAGATTCCTGAGGATTTGCAAGGCAAGCGTGATCTGTTTCGTGCTTTGCGCAACGTGCGCTGGCCAAAACCCGTCAGCGATGAATTTCTGCGTTTGCAGAACGAAGAACTGCAGGCGCAATTACAGGAAAAAGGTGTCGTGGAATTGCTCAATGTGCCAATGCAAATTTGGCAAGGCGACATCACCCGAATAAAAGTGGACGCCATCGTCAATGCGGCCAACAGCCAGATGTTGGGCTGCTTCCATCCTTTGCACAAGTGCATCGACAACGCCATCCATTCCGCTGCCGGCGTACAACTGCGCGAGGAATGTTACCAATTGATGCTCCAACAAGGTCACGAGGAGTCGACGGGGCAGGCTAAAATCACGAAGGCCTATAATCTGCCCTGCAAATATGTTATCCATACGGTTGGACCTATTATACCCAAGGGCATCCCAACGGAATTCCAACAGAAACAATTGGCTTCATGCTACCGCAGCATCATGGCTTGTGCCGATGAAAACCGTCTTGAAAGCATCGCTTTCTGCTGTATTTCCACGGGCGAGTTCCGCTTCCCGAATCAGTTGGCGGCAGAAATCGCCGTGCGAACGGTCAAGGATTACTCGACCGAACATCCTGATTGCACTATCAAGCAGGTGGTTTTCAATGTATTCAAGGACGTAGATAAGGAGATTTATCAGCGGGTTTTATAGAAACATTCATCGGAGCCTTCCTGTGGTGGCTTTCGGCACATCAATGCCAGAGTTTATTGTCAACATGACTCCTGTCTCAACGAAGCTTATAATAATGCAGCTTATTTTTGAACATTACTAACCGAAAAAAAGCCTACCTTTGCAGCTCAAACTACTACCATTATGGGCACTGCCATCGGTTTATTGATTCCTTTGTTGGGCACCATGCTCGGTGCGGCATTCGTCTTTTTCATGAAGAAAGACATGTCGCCGAGGTTGCGGAAGTCGCTATTGGGCTTTGCTTCGGGTGTGATGATAGCAGCTTCGGTGTGGTCTTTGCTTATCCCTGCCATTGAGATGCGAGCTGAAAGTGGCCATTGGGCCGTATTGCCTGCTGCAATAGGTTTCCTCGCCGGTGTCGGTTTCTTGCTGCTTTTGGACGAACTCACGCCACACCTGCACCTTGGCACTGAAAAGCCTGAGGGACCGCGTTCCAAACTCTCCCGTACGGCGATGTTGGCTTTGGCCGTCACCATCCACAACCTGCCCGAAGGCATGGCAGTGGGTGTGGTATTTGCTGCTGCGTCGCAAGGTGCTGAAAGTGTTAGTTTGGCTAGTGCTGTGGCGGTTTCACTCGGCATCGCCATCCAAAACATCCCCGAAGGGGCCATCATCTCCATGCCTATGTGTGCCGAGGGCAACAGCAAGGCAAAGTCTTTCCTCATCGGAAGCCTGAGTGGAGTGGTTGAACCGTTGGGCGGCCTAGCTGTAGTGTTGCTGGCCGCATGGCTCACCCCTATCCTACCCTACATGCTCGCCTTCGCTGCTGGTGCAATGTGCTATGTGGTCGTCGAGGAACTGATTCCCGAAGCTTCATCTGGCGAGCATTCCAACCTCAGCACCATTGGTTTTGCCATAGGTTTCGTGCTGATGATGGTGTTGGATGTGGTGATGGGATAATCATCTTTTGCGCTTATTTCTCCGCCGTCACCATCAGCCAGTGTTTGGCTTCGTCTTTCCGAATGTTGATACCTTTGAAGCATGCATTTGACAGATGAAGCCTGATTTCCTCGGGTTTGTAGGTGTGCATCCCCTCGATGAGGCTTTCCCATTTGGCATCCATCGGACCCGAGCCGTCCGACTCGTTGACGATGACAAATTGTCCACCGGGTTTGAGCACCCTTTTCACCTCACCAAAGCAATGCTCGATGTCGGGCCAGAAATAGATGGTCTCGAAGGCGGTGACTAAATCGAAGGTGTTCTCTCCGAAAGGCAGTTTGACCACACTGGCCTCCTGCACCTTGCAGCGCCCTTCAGCGATGGCTTTGGCGTTCACTTTGGAAGACTTTGCCACCGAAACAGACGAATAGTCGATGCCTTGCACCACGCCTTTCGGGGCGCGTTGCAACAGCCGAGCGATGTTGGCGCCACCGCCACAACCGATATCCAAGATTTGGCCGTCTTCCTTGATTTGTACCGATGACAAGGCCCAGTTGGCCATTTGGGCGTGACCGCCGCCGTTCATCCCGTTCACCATCATTTTGCCGAAGAAGCCTTTAGGCTTTTTCGTATTGCTGAAGATTTTGCTTAAAAGTCCCATGATAATTACTCTTGATTGTTATAGCGGCAAAAATAGGGGCTTCAACAATAGCCCATTATCCTCATTTTTTGGGATTTTTAGGGCTTTATTTCCTTAACTATGATAGGTTTAGCAGCCTTTGTTCACCAGATTGTGCCATAACTTGAGGCAAAAAATTATTTTCGGAAAAATCTCCTATTTGTCCCAAGTTCAACTGGATTTGCAATTCAGCCGTGATGAAATATAAGGATTGTAATTCGCTGTTTAGATGCTTGTTCCGCATTACAAATGCTGATATTCAATACGTTCGGATTGCAAATCCGAACGAACAGGAGGATCTTTCCTATCGCGTTGGTTGCTGGAATAATTGTGATGTCTTTACTTTGAAAAAATGTGTAATTTTGCATTATCAAACTGAATCATAGCCATGGACGAAAACGCCAAAACTTCAAAAGAAGAAAAGAAAGCCAAACGCAGCAACTTCTTGAACCAAATTGGGACTATTGTATTGGGTACCACCATCTCGTTGATTGTCACCATCGTGGCGGCACAAATCCTCGAACGGAACCATCGGGCCAAGGACCGCCGCCTTTCGGCATTGATGGTGATGAGCAATATCGAGAGCTACGCACGGATTCTCGAATCTGCCCATGAATATATGGAACGTGCCGACACCGTGTCAGCATGGCTGTTGAACCTTCCTCTGAACGAGGTCGATTTGTTGGATCAAGATTCATTGCTTACCCTGATGGACGAATTGATGTATATTCCCCTGATTATTTATGACAAGACAACAGAGGGCATTTTCTCCGACGATATCGAGACATGGAAAAACATGGGCAATTTCCTGTTTATCGACAATGTCGGGAAATGCTTTTCAGACATGCGTACCATCGAGAAAGAATGGACCGCTTTTTCTGAGGAGATGGATGTGGCTCGTGATGCAATCCTCTATCACCCAGAGCAATATTCAGGCAGTTCTTGGTCTTCCAAATACTTGAACGACAAAGTATTCCGTCAGATTTTGCGCGATTTCCACAACAGGAAATGTTGGCTTCATAACCAAATCGAGAAGATACGATATTATAATTATTTGAATTTGGTCGCCATTGGCATTACCGAGCATGAGCTGTACGATTTCATCGAAATGCGCGAGAAAGAAATCAAGGTTGACAGAGAAAAACCTGACAACAATTTCTACACTCCTAGAATCAACCCCGACAGCATCACGACCATTCGTGTTCCGTATCACGCCGTCGCCACTGTCAAACGCTTAAATTAAGACATTCCAATAGCGTCATTTTCAGACAGTTGTAAATTGGCGTGTCTGTGCGCTTGCATGTACGGAAGTTTGTTGTACTTTTGCATCTCTAAAAAAATCAAAATGAACAAAACCATCTATAATCAACAAATTATTAACTATTAAATTTTTCAAAAAATGAAAAAAGTAATGTTTTTGCTGGCCACCCTATTTATCGGTGGCATGATGTTCTCCGGTTGCAAGAAAGACACTCCAACCCCAACGCCAACTCCAGGACCGACCCCAACACCTACCACTACCACAGTGGTTTACAAGGTTGAAAAAGAGTTTGAAAATAGGGTTATGTCTGATTGCTTTAAACTGAATGTGACCTATACCAATGCCAAAGGCGAGTCGATAACCGAAACCGGCGTTGTGTTGCCATGGGAAAAGTCTTTCGAAGTCACCTCTCCTTTCACAGCCAAGATGGAAGGCGAATTAGTTTACAATGTAAATGAACTTCCAGAAGAAGTGATTTACGGAAAGCGCTATGGAATTGGATACTACAACAAAAGTTCCTTAGTAATTGATATGGTAGGTGCATTCTCTAAGGACGATAAGGAAGACTTCCTCGAAGTTTTGCAAAACAATCCCAATCGCCTGAAATTCTCTGAAGAAAAAGCCTTTTGATTTCCATTCAATGGTTTAACTACTAAAAAAGTGTGCCGCTACTGACACACTTTTTTTGTATTTATTCCTATGAATTGGCAATGGGTTGGGTTGGATTTTTTTCAAGGATGTTGGAATAGGTATAGTTTTTCCATACGTCAACGTTATGGCCTACAATCCTGCCGACGGAATTTCGTGCCTGAAATCATCCAATGGGCACCGTCAGCTTGAAAACGACATTGCGTCCCATGTTGAACACGCCTTGCCGTCCGGTCACGACATTCCAATCCGCATATTTCAGGCGGCTCAAATGGTCTTGGTAGCACACATCCGTAAGGTTTTCGACAATCAAGGTCAGTTCGGCGACTTTCTTGCCTTTGATCAAGATTTCAGTTCCTGCCGATAGTCCTAACAAAAGGTAAGATGGCGTGGCTGTCTCGGTATCGTAGGCTGCATAATAATGATTCTGCTCCAAGCACCAGTCCATGCGGGCGGCAAGATAGGCGTTGTTGAACACCTTGCCGTCGTGTGTGAGTTCGTATTTCACGTCTGCCGAAAGGCGTGGTGCGGGCGTCATCGGGAGCCAACGCATCTCTTCGGGCTGATGCAGCAACTGGGCGTTGACGTACGAAAACGCCGCCCCGATATGAAGGGCATGGAAAGGATGGATATCCACTCCCGCTTCAAAGCCCGTCAGCATCGCCTCGCCCTGCGCATAAGCGAAAGTCATCAAGTCAGGCTCAATGATGCTGTCGATACGATGCAGATAGATGTAGTTGCTGATGTGATTGGCAAACACTGCGGCATTCAACTCAAAATAGCGCGTGGCATAATTGAGACCCAAGTCAGCCTGTAAGCTGTATTCTGGCTTAAAGTCATGGTTTCCTATCTCATATCTCAAAGAACCTTCGTGTTCGCCATTGGAGGCCAACTCGCTGATGTTGGGTGCTCGATAGCCTCGGGCCAGATTGAATTTCAGATCCAGCCTTTCAGTGACTTCGCACGTCGCCCCCAAACTACCCGTAACGCCTTGAAAATGTCGCGTGAAGTCCTCAAAACGCACCTCGTCGTCTTCTATCAGACCCTTCGCGGCCAAATAACGGTAGTCGAAGCGGAGTCCGCCGCTGAGATTCCAACGACCCAATACTTTGGAAGCAGTGGCATACACACCTGCATCGAACAAGGCATAATCAGGGATAAGGTATTCCTCACCCAAATTGATGGACTTCTGCCCCATGCCATTCAATCCCGTCGAAAACTTCCAGCCCGCTTTTTCTTCCGAGACATAGCGGACATCATAGTTCAGCGTGTGCAGTTGCAGATAAAGGCCACATTCATCCGCTGACTCCTCAAACTCCTTGCGACGGTTCTGCTGATAGCCCGCAATCACCTTCAAATGTCCAGATGACAGGTTGATGAAACTTTCGGAAATCGCCTTGTAGTGATATACCCGCTGATAAGGCAAGCCATGACGATACGACAGCAGAGTGTTATCTTCCGAGAGCAACTCTCCCGTCACCGTGTCGCGCTCGCCTTCCACGATGCTCGGGGTGAGGTTATAATAGCCGAATTTCAGGTTAGTGAAGCCCCAATTGCGCATCAGTCCGGCTTTGAGCGAAAAGGCACGCTCACCGAATTGGGAGTTGGGCACATAGCCGTCAAAACGGTTCTTGTAGGCATGGGCGTGTTTTTCGCTGAATCGGGCATTCCAAGTAAAGCCTTTCTGGTTGCCTGCAAGATTGAAAGATGCGCCTAACAATCCGTTATTTGTTTGATATTCAGCATTTACATTGCCTTTTATACCGCCCTCGGGCAATGTAGGCATACTTTTGAACACCAACACGCCGCCCATGGCATCGGAGCCATACATGAGGCTGGCGGGACCTTTCAGAATCTCCACCGAACCGACCTCGTTGGCATCGATTTCTATGCCATGTTCGTCGCCCCATTGCTGGCCTTCCTGGCGAATGCCGTCGTTGACAACCACAATGCGGTTGTAACCCAGCCCTCGGATGACGGGTTTCGAGATGCCGCCACCCGTGGTGATTTGCGACACGCCTGGCTGCTTGGCGATGGCGTCAATCAGATTCGTGGACGACAACTGTTGTAGTTCCTTGGCTTGAAGCATTAAAACAGGCATGGGCGTCTCTTTCATCTTCATGTCGCCCACAGCACCTGTTACTGTCACTTCCTTTAATTCCAAATGCCTGAAAAACATATCGGTAGAGTCAGGCAAACTCTGAGCTGTCATCGGCAATACATACGCCAATGACAAGGCTATAAACAATGATTTTTTCATTTTAGTCTTGTTGTTAAGTTATAAATACAGTAAGTTGATTCCCTGATATTTACAACAAGACAGGTGGGGCGCGTGATGAAAAGGTTTGTTCGAAAGCCGAAAGAGCATCTTGAACTATCGGAATGGATTCCACCCTGGTTTCCGTCAGGATGACCGACACTACCACCTGTGGAGATTCCTCGTATGCAAGCTGCTGGAATTGACAAAGTAGGCACCCGTCTTCATCCATTATTGAAGAATGCTGTTCATCAACCGCATCGGCATCTCTCGAAGGATAAGCATGAACATGAAACGACGACAACAACCACATCGGCAAATAGATGGCCAATAGGAATAACGCTATCTTGGATTTGTATCGCTTCATTTTTTCCAACTTTCGACAGGGCAAAGATAGAGTTTTTTGATTAAATGATGTTTTTCCATTTTTTCTTCCATCAAATTAAACCTTTAAAATCCTCAGCCCTATTTTTTTGCTTTTGCTGTAACAAAATCCGCTCTTCTCCGTATTACTGCAAAAGTAACCTGATGAAAAACTACAAAACCCCTATCATCCTGTTTGCCGTTTTCGAGATCATCGCCGTATCACTTTGGCTGGCAACAGGCAGTTTGTTCTATTTGCTCAACTTCAGCTATATCGGCACCATCATCGGTGTTGGACTGGCCTTGTCAAAAGCAGGATGGAAATATGCCAGAGAATTCATCCAGTTTGGCGTAGGTGCCTATATGCTGGTCTTCCTCGGACTGATATGCGAGGAAAACATGCAGATCGAAGGCTTTTGGTATTACTTGTTCTCCGGTGTGGTGGGCGCAGGTGTGCTTCATTATCTCATCGCCAAAATCTTCGGGCCTCTCCTCTTCGGGCGCGGCTGGTGTGGCTATGCCTGTTGGACCGCCATGATCCTTGACCTCCTCCCCTACAAACAACAACATGGTCCGAGAAAAAAGATTGGTTTCATCCGTTACATCGTGTTCGCGTTGTCGCTAATCCTCGTCCTCCTGCTGTTCCATTTTGACAAAGCCAACAAGCACACCATGTTCATGCTGTTTCTCATCGGCAACTTGGTCTATTATGTTGTG
>JAEEGH010008454.1_pt1 | contig 24338 bp, 11 predicted proteins | sample 9134181 | NCBI WGS metagenome assembly JAEEGH01 (sample SAMN16246544, study PRJNA631951) | gut metagenome | biome: gut microbiome; feature: rumen; material: DP-attached | host: Bos | place: Iran: Karaj | collected 2018-10
GATCCAAGCTCTTCTTGAGTGGAACGGAAAACGGAAGACGGAGAACGGAAAAATGAAAACTTTCCACTCTCCACTTTCCACTTTCGCCCGTCTTCCTTCCTCCGCCAAGCCTTTCAAAAGAGACATGTGGCGGCTGTGACGCCGGGGCGCACCTCTTCCCATTCCGAACAGAGAAGTTAAGCCCGGCAGTGCCGATGATACTGCGGTGAAACGTGGGAAAGTAGGTCGCCGCCCACCCATACGGGAAAGCCCGCCAACGAGCGGGCTTTCTTCGTTTTAGATAAAAGTATAGAGATAAAAGATAAAAGTTCAGTTGACACCCAACTTTTATCTTTTATCTCTTATCTTTTATCTTTTTATTATTTTTGCACCATGAAAAGACTCCTCGTCACCATATTGTCCCTCCTCATCGGCATAACTGTCTTCGCACAGACTCAAAAAACCGACTCCACCCTGGTGACCTTCTACCCTTCCAACTTCGACTCCATCTCACTCAATAGTCCACACTACCTCGACACCACTACCTTCCACGCCAACGACTTCGACCCGCTATACAACAATAAAGGCCTCTACTCCACCCTATCCAATACAGGACTGGCTCATCAATCCATGCGATTCATGACCACAAAGTCCATCGGATTCGACATGGACATCAACGCCTTCAAACAATATATCAAAACCGATAAAGACCTTAAAACCTACCTGTCCCTCCTGCCCTACTCTAAGATACAATATGTGATGACTTCCGTCGACAAGGAACAACACCTTGACTTCCAGTTCGGACGACAAATATACCAAGGCCTATACCTCACCTTCGAATACAGCAATTGCTACTCTCCAGGCGTCTTCACCAACAACAAATCCGACAACAACAACTGTTCGGTCAACGTGCTATATACTACCAAAGACCAACGCTACCGAGCCCTCGCCTACTGGTTCCGCAACAAGATCGCAGTCCAAGAAAACGGCGGAATCCAATACGACAGCGTCTATACCAGCCATCAGGAAAGCGACAACTCCGTCATCCTTACCAACCTCACCAACGCATCCAACCTCATCAAAGTGTCAGGAGCAGGATTCCAACATTACTTCAACCTGCTTCCACAATACAAGAAAACAGCCGTCATAGCCACCGACACCATCGTTAACGACTCCATTGTCAACGACTCCATCAACCCCGTCGTCGTCACCGACAGCTTAACCACCAGGAAATTTACGCTGGGACGCATCAACCATAGCTTCGCCTACCAACGAAACCAGATGTTCTATAACGAGACCTCTGCAGCCCTACCCTTCTACGCCACGTACGACACCCTCTTTTCTGCCAACACCACCGACACCACCCTCATCCACAAATACCACAACAGCCTCTCATGGAACACCCTGGGCTACCAAAACTATAGCGACAACGTCCCATTCTACCTGAATGCGGGCATCGACTACGACTTCTATAAAATCAAACAATACGACTACCTCGAGGACAGCACCCTCACCGACCGGACACACTCCCAAGTCATCCTCCATGGCGATGTCATCGTAAACCTCTTCGGGCTGACCACCATCACCGGACACGCCCAACTCATCACCCTGGGCTACCAAATCGGCGATTTCGACCTCAGAGGACAATGGAAGCAACGCTTCGGGAAAAGCGAATCAGGTTTCGGAAAGAACAGCATCCTGTCATTTGACATCGACTTGAAACGCCAATCACCCACCTGGTTCGAGACCAAATACACTTCAAACCACTTCCGCTGGGAAAACGACTTCCATGCCGCCACTTATCTCACCATGGACCTGCACGGCCAATACAAGAGCTTCCATGTCGGCGTGAGAAACACCACCATCAACGACCTTATCTATTTCAATCAAGAAGCACGACCCGCACAACACGACGGCATCGTCAGCATCAGCGAAATCTATGGCAGTGCGGCAACCACCCTCGGCCGGTTCCAATTGGAAGGATTCTTCGCCCTCAACTACGTCAGCAACGAGGATGTGCTTCGCCTTCCAACATTCCAAGGCCGCCTGAAAGCCAGCTATTCACAACCCATCTTCAAGAGAGCTGCAATATTGCAACCCAGCCTTACCGTGCATTATTTCACAAAATACCGCGCCAATGCCTATATGCCCGCTTTACGGACATTTTACCTTCAAGACGATGTCATGATTGGAAACTATCCGTACATCGACCTGGCGCTCGCTATTAATGTCAAACAGGCCGACATCTTCGTGCAGTATAGCAACATGTTCCTCCTCACAGGCAACTACGACGCCTTCGTCGCCCCACACTACCCGATGCGCGACAGCAAGATCTTCTTCGGAATCAACTGGAGACTCTTTAATTAGTGGAAAGTGGAAAGTGGAAAGTGGAAAGTGTAGAGTTTTCCACTTTCCACTTTCCGTTCTAACTCATTCCTCTCTGCTTCTTGATGAGCTCATAGGCTTCATTAATCTCTTGGAATTTTTTCTCAGCTGCTTGTCGAACCTCATCGCCGAGGCTGCTCACCAAATCAGGATGGTTCTTCTTGGCCATCTCTCGGTAGGCTTTCTTCACCTCTTCATCGGAAGCTGACGGATCCACACCCAAGATCTTATAGGCGTTTTCAGAAGCATTGATCTCTCTTACGAACATCGATTTAATTGACTCGTAATCAGAATCATACAAACCCATATTCAAGGCAATGGTATGAATCACGTCAATCTCAGGTTTTGACACATCACCATCGGCTGCCGCAATGCCAAAAAGATAATGCAGCAGTTGAAGCCTCGATGAGTATTGCATATATCGCCCCACTTGACGACTCACCTCATAAAGGTCATAGTCTTGGTCCAAAATATCGCGAAGCATCTTAATCGAGCGCTCCGCATTCTCCTGTCCAAAATTCTGCAAGAAGAAACGCTTTACATAATCAAGTTCCGACTTCTTCACATTGCCATCCGCTTTCATCACAGCGGCGGAAAGCACCAACAACGTCACATTAAAATCGCGTTTCTCGGAAGTATCGCCAAAATGCTCGTTGACCTCTGAACGAATCACAAACGGACTACTGCTCGAGAAAAGGCTGCCCAAGGCGAATCCGATGATTCCTCCGATCGGACCTCCAAAGGCCCAACCCAATCCTGTTAAAATTAATTTGGTAAAAAATCCCATTTTGCGTGATTTTTTTGGACTGCAAAGATAATCAAAAAAAATAGTTTTTGTATTTTTGCGACTTCAAAAAACCAATTTTGAGAGTTTTTAATTAGTCACTATAAAAATATCGAAAAGAAAATGACAAAGTACGTTTACACCTTCGGTGGAAAGACCGCTGAAGGCAATGCTTCGATGAAGAACGAGCTCGGCGGCAAGGGCGCTAACCTTGCTGAAATGTGCCTGCTCAAGCTTCCTGTACCCGCTGGTCTGACCATCACCACCGAGTGCTGCACCGCTTATTATCAGAACAACTGCCAACTCCCCGCTGGCCTCATGGACGAGGTCCACGCTGGCATGAAGAACATGGAAAACATCATGGGCATGAAATACGGCGACCCCGAGAACCCGCTGCTCGTCAGCTGCCGTTCCGGCGCGCGCAAGTCGATGCCCGGCATGATGGACACCGTGCTGAATATCGGTCTCTGCTCCAAGACCATCCCTGGACTGATCAAGAAGACCAACAACCCCCGTTTCGTGTATGACTCCTACCGCCGCCTCATCATGATGTACGCCGACGTCGTCATGGAAAAGGCCGAGGGCGTCGAACCCGCCGACGGCAAGAGCATCCGCAAGCAACTCGACGACATGCTCGACGCCTACAAGGAGAAGATGGGCTACAAGAGCGACACCGAACTGAAAGCCGAAGAGCTCCAGCAACTGGCCGAAGACTTCAAGGTCCGTATCAAGGAAGTGCTGGGCACTGAGTTCCCGGACGACGCCGAGGCCCAACTCGAAGGCGGCATCAAGGCCGTGTTCAAGAGCTGGAACGGCAAGAAGGCCATCTCCTACCGTCGCATCGAGGGTATTCCGGACGACTGGGGCACTGCCGTCAACGTGCAGACTATGGTGTTCGGCAATATGGGCGAAGGCTCCGCTACCGGCGTGGCATTCACCCGTAACCCCGCCACTGGCGACAACCAATTCTATGGCGAATGGCTGATCAACGCCCAAGGTGAAGACGTGGTGGCTGGTATCCGTACCCCCAACCCGTTGAACGACGACACCAAGAACGAGCAGAACAAGCACATGCAGTCCATGCAGGAGCTGATGCCCGAGACCTATAAGGAACTCTGCGAGGTGCGCCGCATCCTTGAAGAGAACTACCACGACATGCTTGACATCGAGTTCACCATCCAGGATGGCAAGCTCTACATGCTGCAGTGCCGCGTCGGCAAGCGCACTGGCGTTGCCGCTCTGACCATGGCCCTTGACATGCTGAAGGAAGGCCTCATCGACGAGAAGGAAGTCGTCATGCGCCTCACCCCTGAGCAACTCGACGAACTCCTCCACCCCATCCTCGACGCTGCCGACGAGAAGAAGCATACCGTCATCGCCAAGGGTCTGCCCGCAGGTCCAGGTGGCGCTGTTGGTCGCATCGCCCTCACCAGCGAGAAGGCCAAGGAATACCGTGCCGCCAAGGTGGCCAACATCCTGGTCCGTGAGGAAACCAACCCTGAAGACGTCGAAGGCATGCGTGCCGCCGACGGTATCCTGACCGCCCGTGGCGGTATGACCTCACACGCCGCCCTCGTGGCCCGTGGTTGGGGTAAGTGCTGCATCGTGGGCTGCGACGCCGTGAAGATCGACCTTGAGAAGGGCATCGTGAAGATCGGTGACAAGCAGTTCAAGGAAGGCGACGTCATCAGCTTGAATGGCTCCAAGGGTTGGGTCTATGCCGAGTCCGTCGGTATGATCAATGCCACCGAGAACCCGCTGTTCCAGCAGTTCATGGCTCTGGTCGACAAGTACCGCAAGATGGGTGTCCGCACCAATGCCGACAACCCGGAAGATGCCCAGAACGCCGTCAACTTCGGCGCCGAAGGTATCGGCCTGTTCCGTATCGAGCACATGTTCTACGGCAAGAACAGCGAAGAGCCGCTGGCCAAGCTGCGCAACATGATCCTGGCCAACACCACCGAAGAGCGCAAGGCTGCTTTGGCTGAGCTTGAGCCTTACATCAAGAACGCTGCCAAGGGTACGCTGAAGGTCTTGAACGGCAAGCCGTTGACCTTCCGTCTGATGGACCCGCCCTTGCATGAGTTCGTGCCTCATACCGAAGAGAAGCAGAAGGCCCTCGCCGCTGAGCGTGGCATCACCTTCGAGGAGATCAAGAAGCGCATCGACGCCCTCAACGAAGTGAACCCGATGATGGGTCTGCGTGGCGTCCGTCTCGGCATCGTCTATCCCGAGATCACCGAGACCCAGTTCCGTGCCCTGTTCCAGGCCACCGCTGAGTTGATGACCGAGGGCTTCGACCCACGTCTGGAGATCATGGTTCCGTTGACCATCAACGTCAAGGAGCTTGAGCACCAGAAGGCCATCGCCAACCGCGTGAAGGCTGAAGTGGAAGCCAAGTTCGGTGTCAAGATCAGCTACATGTACGGCACCATGATTGAGATTCCTCGTGCTACTTTAGTGGCCGACCAGATCGCCAGCGTAGCCGAGTTCTTCAGCTTCGGCACCAACGACCTCACCCAGATGACCTTCGGCTTCAGCCGCGACGACGTCAACGCCATCGTGAAGGACTACATCGAAGAGAAGATCATCCCTGCCGATCCGTTCAACACCCTCGACCAAGAAGGCGTTGGCCAACTCGTCAAGTTGGGTGTGCAGCGTGGTCGTAGCCAGCGCGCCAACCTGAAGTGTGGCGTCTGCGGTGAGCACGGCGGTGACCCCGCTTCGGTCCGCTTCTTCTACAAGGCCGGTTTGAACTACGTGAGCTGCTCACCGTTCCGCGTGCCCGTCGCACGTCTGGCTGCTGCTCAGGCCGCTATCGAGGAAGAAAGAGCAAAGTAATTTTGAGTTAAGACTCAAAAAAACGGAAGCCTTCGAAACATTCGAAGGCTTCTTTTTTTTCAATAATCACAAATAAAACGGAATTTATTGCTTTGAAATGATATTATTGTCTATCTTTGCGTTCGGATAACTTGATATTACCAGCATGAAAAATGCATTCGTCATACTATTATTACTAATAGTCATCCAACTCCAAGCACAACATAGAATTGGGTCAGACGAAGCCTTTACCACCGCCGAGCGTTTCATGAAACAAAACACAAAGCAAAGCGCGGTCACATTGGTGTTGACGGAAGAAATCAAAAGCAAGACATCGAAACAAACCAACCTGTTCGTGTTTTCGATAAAGCCAAAGGGATTTGTCATTGTTTCGGCGAACAACGAAGTGTTGGCCTATTCCCATACCTCTACAATGCCTCGAAGCGAAAACCTTCCCAATCATATAACCTATTGGCTCGACCTCTACAATGAATCCACCGACTTTTTGATTGCCCATCCAGAGGCAAGACGAAAAACAACAACTTTCAATCAGGAAGTCGAACCTTTGACGACATCTTGCTGGGGTCAAGGTTGCTTCCACAACGAAGCATGTCCCGTTGATAGCATTGGACCATGCGACCATGCATCGGCTGGTTGTGTAGCCATCGCCATGGCTCAAATCCTGTATTACCATAAATATCCTTTGACAGGAGAAGGAGAGGTTTCCTATAATTGTTCACCTTACGGAACCCTCAGTGCCAATTTTGGGGAAACAACATATCATTGGGACGAAATGGCTGACACCCTTCATGACAGCAATCCCGCCGTTGCCCAATTGATTTACCATTGTGGCCTCGCCGTGAAGATGCATTACAGTGCGCACGAAAGTTATTCTTATTTCTCCACGACCAATAATGCCTTAAGAAATCATTTTAGGTTTCCTACGGCCAATTTACAATTTCGAACCAACTACGACGATGAAAGATGGATGAAACTCATCAAGCAGGACCTCGACAAGCAACTACCCGTATACTACCGTGGTGTTTCGTCATTAGGTGGACATGCTTTCGTATGTGATGGTTATGATGCCAACGGATTGTTCCACTTTAACTTTGGCTGGGATGGCGTGGCCGACGGTTATTATACCCTTAGCAATCCTTCGGGGTTCTCTTCGCAGCAGGTCATCATCCACGATATTTTACCCATCAATAACATTCCCATACATAGCGACGAGCACAACATCGTCTATGTCTCGCCTGACGGCACTGGCGACGGCTCATCATGGGTTGAAGCAACTAACGACTTACAAGGAGCCTTATTCAAATCCCATTTCAACGACTATGTCATTTGGGTCAAGGAAGGCTCATTTAAAGGGGATCCTTCAAGTGAATATGCATTCCTATTGATGCACAACAGTAGAATCTATGGAGGTTTCAAGGGCGACGAGCCTTTCGACTACGACCTCTCGCTCCGTGACTTCGAAGCCCATCCATGTATCCTTGATGGCGACCATCGACAAGGGGTTATTAATGTTCTACCCTATGTCAATAGCAACGAGGTCGTCATCGATGGCTTCATCATCCAAAATGGGGTAGCGAACGAAGGTGGAGGTCTTCTCCTATCAAGTCACACAACCCTAAGCAATTGCAAGATTTGCAACAATAGTGCCTTTCAAAACGGGGGCGGCATATCCACTTCGCTCAACAGCGTTGACATCCAAGTCATCAACTGTGATTTTTTTGGCAACGATGCCAAGGACGGTGGCGCAATTCATGACAAAGGCGGCATCACGTTCCGCCGATGCAACATTCACGACAACATTGCCTCAAACAATGGTGGAGGCATCAATAGCTCTGGAAGCAGCGTCCCTAGTGTCTACATCAACTGCACCGTCAATAACAATTCAGCCGTAAAGGGCGGCGGTATCTATAGCAACCAATCCAGGTCATCCTATTGGAGTTGCTTGCTCAACAACAACACAGCCGAAAACGGTGGTGGCTGCTATGGAGAGTCCAACTTCTTCAACTGCACCATCGTGAGAAACAAAGGTTCTGAAAACTATGGAGGTATATACAACACTCAAATAACATCACACGAAATCAAGAATTGCATCATTTGGGGTAACGTCAGCCAAGGCGAATACGAGCAAATCGGCCCTATCATGAATCTTATTGACTGTGCCGTGCAAAACGAGTATCTAACCCCTACATCCAATTTGTGGCTTGCTACAGAAAACGACGGTGATTCTCCCAATTGCTACGTCAGATTCGTTGATCCCACTGTTGATGCGGGCTGTGAAGGTCATGGCGGCAATTGGAGACTGCAATCTCGTAGCACCTGCATCAATCGTGGTGACAGTATTTCCCAACAACCCGACACTGACATGGACGGGAACCCTCGCCTCAGACATGGCAAGGTCGACCTTGGCGCCTATGAAACGAATACCGCCAGTCACCTTATTAACCTAGACTTTTGTGAAACCGCACCCTATTATCATGACAGCGTTTACATCCCAATGCCTGGCACCTACACTTTCCTATATCCAGGTGCGAGTTACGATAGCCTGGTCATCCTAAACATGACTGTTGAAAACATCTTATTAAAGGAAGAAATCTGTGAATTAGAAACCTATGACTTTTTCGGCGAAAGCCTCAATGAAGCGGGTTTATATTCCACCGTTTTCGATTGTAAGAATTACCAACTCGAATTGACTGTGAATCCCGTATTTGAAGGCAACATCACAGAAATCACCCTATGCGAAGGTGACACCTATGACTTTCATGGTACCATTCTGAATGAAGCAGGCTTATACACCGACACCTTAGATTGCGCCATATACAAACTCGACTTGACCATAAAGCCCACCCCCATCTATAACACCGAAAAAAACATCTGCGAAGGCGAAAGATACTATTTCTTTGGTACGCTTTTGGACGAATCCGGACACTACTACAACGAAGTCCCCTGCACAGGAAAGTATTACCTCGACCTGAACGTCCAGCCCCTTCCTTTGCTACAATGCAGCAACGACACCACCGTTGTTTTAGGTACTCCTGCCATACTTGAAGTTGCCGGAGCAGATAGTTACCTTTGGTCGACGGGCGACACCACAACAAGAATTGTCGTGTATCCTGAAGTAGATCAGTATTACGAGATCACAGGTAGTTTCGAGAACGGATGCAGCAGCAGTAAGCGGATAAGAGTCAAAGTCGTAGAGGAGAACAAAAACGAGGACATCTGCCTGTTTCCCAATCCTGCGAACGACAAAGTGAACATATACAAAAAAAATATCGACGAGGTGACAATCTTTAACGTATTAGGCGAACCCGTCGAACGAATCAGCGCTCATCGCGTCAACACAATCTTGGATGTCAGCCAATATGAAAGTGGCATTTACATTGTTATGGTAAGAGTCCTCAACAACCGATACTACACGAAACTCATCATCCAACATTGACATCAGGTACGCCATCAACCTCAATCTCAGAATCCGCTAAATAAACCAAATACGCCCGAATCTCCTTATCCGTCATTTCCCTTAAAGCATTGGCGTAAGTACGAACCTGATTAAGGTGTTCTTCTTCCTTCTTACCCGTCTTGTAATCAATCAAATAGATGACATCGGGAAGCTCAGCATAACGGTCAAGGCGAATGACCTTATCCTTATAGGAGGAATATAACACCTCGCATTCCGTCTTCACTTTAGCAGAAGGATCAAAGGCAGGGGCAATCTGCGGATTGTGGGCCATCTGCAGGAAACGTTCTTTAATCCAGGTAGAGGTCTCTTGGTTGATGGTGCCGTCATTTAGATAAGGCTGCAACACGGCTTCGATTTCGCTGGACGTACGGATTTTCGCCAAGATTTGATGTACCAGCTCGCCAAACTCACGCGGCAACAACTTGTCGCTCTTCGATTGCCAAACCATCGTCGGATTGGAGTCAACCTTGATTTTACCAAACCAATCCCCTGCCACGGACTCGGTCTTCAACTCCTTCACCTTATCCTTCTCTTTCTCTTTGGGCTTCATAAAATCTGGATTGCCAAATCGATATACCAAAGCTTCATTCCCTGACACTTGATGGTCATTATCTTTAAGGAAATCGCGAATGATATTGGGCTTGCCAGCCTTGCCCAGCTTGGCGATGACATAGAGTCGCTGCACGGCACGGGTGAAGGCCACATAAAGCAAATTGAGGTTGTCCAAACGGTTGCTATCTTTCTCTTTCTCCACCTTATCCAACGCTTCCTTGCCCATACTTTCAGCCTTTGAGTCCAACTTAAACAGCACCTTATCCAAATTGGGAATGGCCTCAAAGCCCAAATCCTCGGGGCGTAGCCACTCTTCAGCTGCCTTACTGGCATTCAGTTTTTCGTCCAAATCGATGATGGCCTCAGGATAGATGACTACTGGAAACTCCAATCCTTTCGACTTGTGTATCGTCATAATCTGCACAGCATTGCCATTTGCCGACATTACTGCGAGTTTGTCCTGCTTGGTATCCCAATAGGTAAGAAAATCCGCAACGCCCTCTTTAATGCCATATTGCGATTTGAACACCTCTTCCATGAAATAGTTGAGGAAGGCATCGTGAATGGTGTCGAAATGGAAGATACGGAGCAAATTGGCACAAAGGTCATAAAGGCAGGTCGCCTTGGCAAGGGCAGCCTGCAACATACCAGCCTCACTCAAGCCCATCACAGATTCAATCGCGGTCTCACCTTTGGCAATGGCTTTTACCGTTCCGAACATCTGGCTAAGATCGCCATCAAAATCGGGCTCCTGCGTCAGTTTCCAATAAAACAACATATTGGCGACCACAGTTTCGTTATCGCCATTGATCAGATAGCGCAAGGTGTTCACCAGCAGCTGCACCTTGTCGGACGACTTGAGCAAAATCGAGTCTTGCGAGATGACAGGAATTCCATGATTATTCAGATTATTCGCCATCTCTGAGCCATAGTCCGACTTACGGGTGAGCAAGGCGATGTCGGAATACTGGTAACCTTTTGTCTCGGTAAGGTCTCGAATAATAGCCTCTACCCTATCAAAGCAGTAATTTTGCTGGTTTTCGGGGTCATAGAGCTCAACTTGCACCAGACCCTCATCGTCGGATTTGTCAATCTTTTGAATGATTTCAACCTTCTCATCGGTGCCAGGCTTTTCTGCCACATACACCTTTTGCAAATCTGGCGACAGGTTGTCATAGACCGATTCGAAAAACGCATTGTTGAACTTGACCACTTGGGCGAAGGAACGATAGTTGGTGTCCAGGTTCTTGAAGGCAAAGTTATCCTTGAGATTCTGCTCAAACTGTTGGAATGCTGCGTTGTTTTGAGGTTTACCGTAGATTTCAGGCAAATTCGCAATCTGCTCCACCTCGCCGCTGCGAAAACGATAGATGGACTGTTTGCCATCGCCCACCACCATGCTCATGTTGCCCGCCGATAAGCCATTGTCGACCAACGGCAGGAGATTGTGCCATTGCAATATAGAAGTATCCTGAAACTCATCCACAAACACATGGCGAAAATGCTCTCCGATACGCTCATACACGAAGGGCACCGAGAAATCGCCCATGACCGTGTTGAGCAACTTGTTGAACTCAGAAATGTGAACAATCTCTTCTTCCTTGGCCAAGGCATCAAACTCTGTCCGTATCTGCGCACGAAGGGCGTACAGATAGAGCAGATCCCTTTGCGACTTGTAGAACAAGAAAGCCCCCAAACCCTTATCGATTTCTTCTTTGATCGCACGAAGCACCGGCAATAGAGCAGCATTGATGACATCGGTCTGAGCCTTACCCAATTGTTTCTCACCTTCTTTTGAGAAGCAGTTCCCTTTTTCAAGCACAGTATTGAAACGACTGCTGGGCTGCTCATACACTTTGGCCGACAGTTTTCTGACGTAGGAGACAAAGCCGCCCTTCCCGTAGGCAAATTGCTCTTCTCTGAGACCATATTGGCTTTCGAGGTGTTCGAAATCATCCAAGTGTTTCCGAATGCCTTTTTCAAAGCCTTGCATCTTATCGTTCAAGAAATCAAGGGTCTTCTTATATTGTGAATAGTCCTTGATGTTGTTTTTTGCATCTTTTTGATAAGCCTTTTCGGTCATCAGCTTGGCGACAAAGTCAGCGAGCTGGTTTTCGAGAGCCGTCGAGCGTTGGCTGTCGAACTGGTTATTGCTGAAGTCGATGAGCAAATCGGTAAGGTAATCGCCCTTTTTCGCGATTCTCAGGCCCAAACGCTCCGTGATGGTTTCCGCCACCTCGTCCGTGTCAATGCTGACCGAGTATTGGCTGGGCAACCCCAAATCATGGGCGAAGCTCCGCGACAGTTTCTGCACAAAGGCATCGATGGTACTCACGCAGAAGCTGCTATAGTCATGCATGATTTGTGTCATCAGGCGCTGTGCATTACGCTTCAGTTCGGCATCGGTAATGTCCAATTCCTCTATCAGCTTGGCTTCCATCGACTTGGGATCGACCTCATTGCTCTCAATGATTTTTTGAAGCGTCGTTACGATTTTGGATTTCATGTCGTTGGCCGACGCGTTGGTGAAGGTAATGGCGAGGATGTTCCTAAAATTACCCACAGCGCCTTCGTTGGCCAAGCACAATTTCAGGTACTCCTTGATGAGCGTAAAGGTCTTCCCCGAGCCTGCAGAGGCCTGAAAGACTTTGAAATTAGCGGCGTTATTCATGGCAGGGTTTTGTTTTCCTGATTCCGAGGCCTGATTAAGGGCTGGTTGGACTGTTTGCTTTGCCTCCTAAACAAATCGCGGAATGTGGGGAACGATCGGCTATACGAAAGACCAAGACCCTGAGTGTAAGGTGCCCGCTTGTCGATGGCAAAGCTGTTGAAATTGGAGTTGTAGTTGGAGTGGTTATAGAAGTGCGCTTGCAGTCGTCCGTCCTTGCTCAGTTTGTAATACAGGTCAAACTCACCGACAATGTTGGATGCACCTCCAGCTTCAGGGTTATTGCTCGACATGACACCCACATTGGTCTCGATGGTCAAACGGTTTTCGAAGAGTTCGGTACGCAAGGCCACCTGGTATTCGTCGTAGGAATCGAGATCGCCCGAATGGTAGCTCACACCCACGTTCATGTTTTGATTGATGGCGAACTGATAATTCGCCGAGAACAGGCCGGCAAGGCTCATCGTTTGGTCAGCACCAGCCGATCCTCCAGCGTAGGCGAATTTACCAAACACCAGCAAGGATAAAGCCTGATTGGCCATCACCATCTGGTTGGTCGTGTCGACAGCCGAGAAGACGGTCTGCGTGATATCTTCGCTTGCATTGGGCAACCTCATGCCGAAAGTGATGGTCGGGTTGAGCAAGGCTTCCTTCAGATGGATGAGACATTCGACATTGACATTATTGCTCGTCATAGCCGTTGAGTCGATCTGGAGACCCAAATCGGCCAAAGATGCCTTAACGGTGTACACACCAGTTGCATTGATGCGACCATCGGTAGGTTTGCCCGACCAAGATATGGAACCGCCTCGCTGCAGCGAGAAGTTGCGCGTCACCAAATTCATCAGCGTCAGTTGGAAACGACCCGAAGAGATGGTATAGTTACCATACATGGAGAGGGCTTCGGCCGTGGATGTACCCAGTTTCACGTTACCATTGCCTGTGGCATCGATAGTGCCGATGTCACCAGGGAGCATAATCTTCAACTTTGCTACATCCGTAGCATCGACGTCGAGGTCGAGGGCAAAATTCCGCTTTCTCTTTATCATTTCCTCCTCAGGCAATTCCCCAATGGTGTCGGTGGCCGGTGTGATGAATATGATGAAATCGTTGTCCTTCACCGTCGAAGTGCCGTTGAGCGGAATAGTGAGGGCAGTACCGTTTTGTGTCCGTGCCTTAATGCCTAGATAGATATCGCTGAAAGGTCCTTTGATGGTGACCAAGCCATCGGCGACGGCTGTGCCATAGAAGGTGTCATTGTCCTTGCTAGTGGTAGCCATGGCAAGAAACTCTTTGGGATAAAGCTTCAAATCCAGATAGAAGTCCTTAAACCTATCATGCTTGATCTCTCCCACGACTCTAGCTTGGTTACCCAAAGTGTCGGTCAACACCATGTTTTCAAAGGCGATGGTCTTGTTATCCACCAAGATTGTGGGGCTGAAGGTGTAGAAGGTGTTCAGATAACCGATTTTGCAGCCGCCGTCAGTAATGCTGATCTTACCTCTGATGTCGGGCTGCTTAACCGAGCCATTTATGTCGACGGTACCATTTCCATAGCCTTGCACACGCGAGACAAAGCCACTCAACAAGGGGCTGAGCGTCGACAGCCGCAAGGAGTCCAACACGGCGGTGAAATCGAGGTTGTTGTCTTCCTTTGCCGTGTAGTAGGAGCCGAAGGCATACAACATGCGCTTATCGTCATTGAAGATGTTGGCCTCCAAGTCGACGGACTTGTCCGCATTATCCCAAGAGCTCTCAACCTCGACATCGCCTACAAGGTCACCGTTCACCCCCAAACGGTCAATCCTTAGGTCAGCCAAGACCATGGGGTCGGCTTTCAGATTGCTAACCAATGCGTCACCAGAGATAAGGCCATCAACATTGAGGCCCATACTCTCCGTGAGGACATCGAAATTGGAGATGTCGAACTTGCGCAACTGCAAAGAAATGGTATCACCTTCGTTCATAGGCACATAGCCATCAAACCGCAACGACTGCTGATTGTGACTAAACATCAAGTTGGAGATGTTGACACGGCCTTCCAAGATATCGATGAAATTGCTTGGAGACACATTCCATAACGAGTCGTTGATAATGATGTCGGCACTGCTGATGTTGACGGTTCCTCCGTTTTCGTGCGGATGGAAGTTCGTCTCTATCAAAGCCTTGTTATGGTCCGACAGGTCCTCGTCGTCCCATTTGATACGCGTAGCGATAGTGTCGTTGCCCATCTTGGCAAAGAGCGAAAGGTTGTCGAGACCTATCGCCATCGTGTCGGTAGCGGTGATATTGGCCCATTCCACCCGACCCACCGAGAGAGATCCGTATGAGAACTCACGGTTGTTGAAATTACGCAGTTCAACATCATCGATTGACACCTTCCCAATCTCAATGCCTTTGGTTCGTGCAGTAAGGTTAAGCTGCCGCGAACGCGAGGTGAATGTGCCGTTAACCGACGTATTCTTGGCGATTTTCAGATTGGGCATAAAGAGTTCGCTCAGCGTCTTCGTGTCTTTCAGGACAAGGCTGACGATGAAGTCTTGGTCGACATCATGGGTACGCGCATAATTCTGGAAGGCTTCCCTGTTTTTTTCAAACCTCGGGAAATGGACGAAAGAATCTCCGTATTCATTCAACACGGGCATGAGGCTGGCAAAATTCATCTGACCGGCCATCTCGAAGTTGAAGAAGTCACAGGTAACGTTGATACGACGCTGCATGAGGTTGTCGTTGAGGATGGATCCGTCGAAATCGTTCATGACATAAGTGCCTCGACCATCACGATAGACGGTATTGTCAAGGTGAAGCTCACCCTCCATATTGTCAATATCAAAACCTTTCAATTTGGCAACAATGCTTGTGCTGATTTCAGAGATGGAGTCGTTTTTCATCAATTTCAAGGCCTTCAAATCAGCATGACTAATGTCAGCACTGAAGTCGGCAACAGGGAACTTCTTGTTGTTGAAATCGACCAAACCATTGAAGTCGAGACCAAGCACCTTGTCGTCGACAGAAACGACACCCTTGAAACGGTTTTCTTTCAAATCGCCGTTGAGCACGATCTCGTCGATGGTATAGCCCATCAACTCGGCCTGATAGACATTCCCTTTCATGGTCAAGTCGACATTGCCCTTCTTGGGGAATCGAACCACAAAATCTGTATTCAAGTCGAGACTGCCCAAGTATTTCTCGGCATTGGCAATCATGCCTGCATTGACCCTGTCAGCAAAGATGCGTCCCGTGAATACATTATCTCCATTCCCTGTTTTCTGACGCGACACGTCGAGGTCGACATTGCCAATGCCCGAGGTAAGATGCACCTCAGAATCAAAATTATTGTAAGAACCCTTGAAATTCAGCAAAGCCTTGCCCGACTTTATGGGGCGCAGCGATTCGGGCAGTGGTATCGTCTTGGTAGAGGATGGGATATAGAAATTGACCAAATCATCGTAGGTGAACTCCAGCCGTTTGATGTTCATCTCATGCTCACCATCGTTGAAGTCCAAGGGATGCATGCTCAGGCTGCCCTCGATGACTGTCGACTTGCCAAATTCAGCCTTAAGGTCATCGACGCTGAAATGCTCAATCGGACCCGTAAATCGGCCCTCGAAGAGAACCCTGTCAGGCATTTTATACATGACCTCGGCGAATACCCCAACATCAGAAAGCATGATGTCGGTAGGCCGTATCGTTGCGTCAAAGACAACAGAGTCAACAAAATTGCTGAAAGCCGAGTAATCATGATAAAGCATGCGTACGTCGGCATCGATATGGGTGTCGTTCAGCTCGGCATCCAAGCCTTCAAGGAAGATACCTTGCGAACACACCACGGCATCGGTCGTAAAACGCTTCAAATCCAAGCCGCTGATATCTTTTCCGTTCAACGCATTGATCTTGGCATGGATGGAATCGCCAAACAGGTAGAAATCTTGCGCCTCTAAATTGATGCCTTCGATGTCCAAATGGGCATAATCCATCACATGTTTCGCGGTTTTCTCTGGATGGTCCTTGTTTTGGTTCCAGAAAATGAAATCGAGGTTTTTTATGTCAATATGGTCAACGATGATGCGAAGAGGCTCTTTGTCGGGCTTTTCGGTGTCAGTCTTGAAAGCATCGGCAAGAAATGCGAAATTGAACTTGTCTTCGTTCACATATTGAATCAGATTCGCCCTCACGTCGTTCAGTTCTACCAATTCAAGATGGATAGTGCCATTCAAGACCTCACTGATGTTCATCTTCGTACGCAAGGTGCCAACACTCGCCAAGTAACTGCCATTCAAGTCTTTGACAACGACTTCATCCAAAATGACACGAAAATCCGGTGTAATCAGCAGACGACCCACCTTGATGTCGCCACCAGTTTTTTCCGAAAGGTATCCGCTGGCATAACGGGCAGCAAACTTCTGAAACACAGGGTCTTGAATAGCAATAAAGAGACTAGTTACGATGCCCAGCAGCACCATAATCACAATCAAAATGCTATGGATAATCTTTTTTTTAATAATTTTGACCCTCCAAATTGAGACCCATGAACGAATACATTTTAGGCATCGAATCTTCGTGCGACGACACCTCTGCCGCAGTGCTTCAAGGCACGCGCGTACTCTCCAATGTCATTGCTAGTCAGAAGGTTCACGAGCAATACGGCGGCGTCGTCCCCGAACTCGCTTCGCGTGCCCACCAACAAAATATCATCCCCGTCATCGACACGGCCTTGAAGACTGCAAAAATAGAAAAAAATCAGTTATCCGCCATTGCTTTTACGCGTGGTCCCGGACTTTTGGGTTCCTTGCTCGTCGGGACCTCGTTTGCAAAGGCTTTCGCGCAGACGCTGAACATCCCCATGGTGGAGATCGACCACATGAATGCACACATCTTGGTGCATTTCGCCACCGACGAAACTCACACCGAGGTGCCTGACTTCCCGTTCCTGTGTCTCACCGTCTCGGGCGGCCACACCCAAATTGTGGTGGTGAAAGACTATTTCGACATGGAAGTCATCGGCAAGACCATCGACGATGCCGCAGGTGAGGCTTTCGACAAGACGGCCAAGATCCTCGGCCTGCCCTACCCTGGAGGTCCCGTCATCGACAAGCTGGCCAAGATTGGCAATCCCGAGGCCTTCACCTTCGCCAAACCGCAGATTCCCGATTTGGACTACAGCTTCAGCGGACTGAAAACCAGTATCTTATATACAGTCCGCGACAACTTGAAAGTCAACCCGAACTTCATTGAGGAAAACAAGGCCGACCTCTGCGCCTCGGTGCAAAAAACCATCATCGACATCCTGATGAACAAGTTGGTGAAAGCCAGCAAGCAGACGGGCATCAAGACCGTGGCCATCGCCGGCGGCGTAAGTGCCAACAGCGGCCTCCACGATGCCATGCTCGCCTTGGGCGAAAAATACCATTGGAAAGTCTTCATCCCACGCCTCTCCTACTCCACCGACAACGCCGCCATGGTCGCTGTGACGGGGTATTTCAAGTTCTTGAAAGGAGAGTTCGCGAGCCAGGATTTGGTGCCTTATGCGCGGCAGAGCTTGAAAGACTAACGAGTCAGATCGATATACACCGGTAGGTGGTCGCTAAAGCCACCGAAATACCGAGGCCCGATGTAGGTTCGGAAGAGTTTCTTGCCGTGGTAGGTTTCGTCGTCCTCCAGCATAAAGTCGGCATGGAAAATTTTGGCGCTACCCTCTTGATAATGAAGGCCATCTCCCTTCATCACGCCATCAGTAACGATGATTTGGTCAAAGATCTGCCAGTCGGTTTGGTGCTTTAGCGTGCCTTCAAAACCCAAGCCATCGTTTTTGCCGAACAAGTTGATGAAGCATCCCTTCTCCATCTCACTAGGATGGCGCGCCCGAAGCACATCGTAAACACTAGGATCAGTAGGGCGGTCGTTCAAGTCGCCCATCATGATGACTTTGGGCTGGTAGCCTTCGGGCGCCGCCGCCATGATGGAATCAACCTTGGCACGAAGAAGGGCTGCCGAACAGGAGCGTGAGCCCACCGTCTCCAACTCGCCACTGTAACGGCTTGGCCAATGGTTGACGAAGACGTGAATCGTGTCGACCAAGGTCCCTGAGCCTGTCGAAGGGCCGTCATTACTGATGAATTTTGCATACAAAATATCCCTCGAATGATAAGCGGTATCCTCGGGATTGTAATAAGGTATCACTGCGCTCTCCACCAGCATGAAATGGTCGAGCGAGTACACAATAGCGGGGTCTATGCCACGCTTGTCGGGGCCTTCGTAATGCACCCAGCGATAGTTGTGCTTCTTCAAAGGCGTCTGCTCGAAGAGGGCACTCAGTACATACTCGTTCTCCACCTCGCACATACCGAGAATGCCAAGAGGACGGTTCTCTGACATAGCCAAGACGGCCTTGTACATGTTGTTGCGCTTACGGTAGAAGCGGGTTTTCGTCCAATGCTGCATACCGTCCTCAGTGAAGGCATTGTAGGTCTTGGTGCTGTCCACGTATGGGTCGAAGAAGTTCTCCATGTTCCAGAAGGCCACGCGAACAGGTTCGTTTTGGGCAAAAGCAGCTGTTGTTATCACAAAACATACAAAACAAACCAAAACAATCTTTTTTATAGAATCATAGGAAAGCTGCCAACTGGCGGCTTTCCTGCGGCGACACGGTTGTGTAGCCGCCACTCCTTGTAAAAATGTTTTGCAAGTTTTGTAGGTTTTGTGATAAATATCCATAACTCCCTTTCTGTTACCGCTGCAAATGTAAGAAAATGTTTCTATTTTTGCACCATGAAATCGAAAATGCTCATCCTGTTTTTGTTAGTCACCAGCCTCGGCTTTGCCCAAAATCCCCATTTCTGGGATGGCATCGAGTCTTTTGACGGCCCAACGGAAGAGAATCCAGTCTTGGCAGCACAGATTGATTTCTATTTCGACAAAATGGTCGCTCCCCTACCCGATTCAATCACTCCCGAAATCGACCGATTGGTAGAAAGAACCAGTTTCAACCCCGACCTCCGTGATTTCATCCTTTGGCATCTGCTTGAGAGATACCGCCATCCCGAATACATGAGCCAGGACCAAGTGTTCGTTTGGCTTTATGACCACTACTTTTCCCGATTGGAAATCAAAGATCTGAATGCTGCAAATTTGGCTATGATCCGCGACAAGGCTGAGACATTTCGGAGACTAGCCTTATTCAACCTCGCGCCCGATTTCGCAATCAATGATTCTGTTGACTTACATTCCATTGAAAGCGAATACACGATATTGTTTTTCTACGACCATGACTGTGATGTATGCCAAAAAGAAATGCAGGATTTGGATTCCATAACCGTCCAACAGCCTGAAATCAAGATCATCTCCATCGACATGAACACCGATGATGCCCGCGTAGATGTTTTGTATAACCTCTACGACATCGAGACCACACCATTGATTTATGTCCTTGACAGGGATAAACGGATGATTGCAAAAAAAATACAGGCGAAACAAATACCATTGGTGTTGTAATTGTAGAGATGCACGGCCGTGCATCTCTACAAGAATCACACACCCAACATTTGTTTCATTTCGGGCAGGCATTTTACTGCTTCCTCAAACAATTTCCACTGCGCCCGTGTGCGCACCAGATTGTGGGTGGGATACTGAATCTTATAATAGGTGTTGCCGTTGATGTAATCCGTCAAGAAACGCACCGCCTGCATGTAAGGGAACAAGGTCGCCGCGTATGGCAGGTTTTCCTTTTCAATCGGCAAAAGGAACGACTTCGTCCCTTCCAAATAGCCTTCCGCAAAGGATTTGAAGATCTCCATGTTGAAATGGATGTTGCCCAAATCGGGATCGTCCTCGGCACCCGTGTTGGCCGCAGAGCGTAAGAAGTCGCCAAAGTCGGAGAAGACGAAACTCGGCATGATGGTGTCCAAGTCAATAATGCAAAGCACATTGCCGTCCTTGTCGAAGAGCATATTGTTCACCTTAGTGTCGCAATGGCAGATGCGCTTCGGCAATTTGCCTTCACGATAGAGCCGTTCGCCCAAACACATCTCATCGGCCACAGCACGAATCCTGTAGACATATTTCTGCACCTCCACCTCACGCATCATCCCGACACTGTCCTTAGCGACGGCTTCGTCCAACTGCTTCAATCGAAACTCGATATTGTGGAAATCAGGGATAATCTCCCCAATGGGTGTATCCAAATCCGTCAGTAGCGACTCAAAATCGCCGAAGGAACGACCCGCACAAAAAGCATAGCCTGGAGTAACAGCCTCGTAGGTGTAGCTATCGGCAATGAAATCCATCACGCGCCAATACTTGTCATCCTCAACGACGTAGGTCTTTCCCGTGTCGGCTTTCAGGAAATGCAACACCCTCCGTCCGAGGTCAGCAACGCCCTGTTTTTCATATTTCTGCCGTATGTGGCTCGTCACTACCTCTATATTATTTTGTAGCATTTCCACATCGGTGAAGACGGCGTTATTGATACGTTGCAACACATATTTCGGCTGGCCTTCCACAATCACCTTATAGGTGTCGTTGATAAGTCCGTTGCCCAAAGGTGTAATGTCTTCGATGATGTTCGGATCGATGAAACGACCCGCGATGGCAAAAAGTTCGTTCATAAGTGGAAAATTTTGGCGAAGATAGAAATTTTGAATGTATATTTTCTAATTTTGCAATGCTTTTTCGGCACGAGGTTCGCCTCGTGCCGAAGGCACGATACCTTATTTACCCTACACAAACGCAGTGCAGTGTAGGGATTCCAAACACATAAATCACATGAAAAACAGAATCTACCACATCCTCCTCACCCTGCTCCTGCTAGGCACCGCCCTCATCTGCAACGCTCAAAGAGGAGCTGACACCCGCAAGGGCAACTATGTCATCGTCGACAACAGCATCCTCTTCGACGAGCCTTTACGCGTCGAAGGGCAGAAAAGCGTCCTTCAGTTCGCCGTTGCCCCCATCGAGAATGTCCGTATCGGCTTCATCGGCCTCGGCATGCGTGGTCCCGATGCCGTCGACCGCATGACCTACATTGACGGCGTGACAGTCGTGGCTCTCTGCGACATTGAGCCCGACCGCGTGGAAGCCGTGCAAACCAACATCCTTGAAGCGAAAAAACTGCCGCGTGCCACTGCCTATACAGGTCGCGACGGCTGGCGCGAGCTCTGCGAGCGCGACGATATCGACCTTGTCTACATCTGCACCAACTGGCAGACCCACGTGATGATGGCTACCTACGCCATGCAACAGGGCAAGCATGTGGCCTTGGAAGTGCCTGCCGCCACAACCGTTGAGGACTGCTGGAAACTCGTCGACGTGGCCGAACAGACCCAACGCCACTGCATGATGCTTGAGAACTGCTGCTACGACTTCTTCGAGCTGACCGCACTCAACATGGCTCAGCAAGGCATGTTTGGCGAACTCATCCACGGCGAAGGCGCCTACATCCACAACTTGGAGCCCTATTGGCGCGAATACTACGAAAACTGGCGCCTTGAGTTCAACCAAGCCCATGCCGGCGACGTCTACCCCACCCACGGCCTCGGACCCCTCTGCCAAGCCTTCAACATCCACCGCGGCGACCGCATGAAGACCTTGGTCTGCATGAGCACACCTTCCTACAATGGCAAAAAAATCGCCAAGGAACTGATGGGCGTCGACGACTTCGCCAACGGCGACATGACCACCACGATGATCCAAACTGAAAAAGGAAAGACCTTCTTGATTGAGCATAACGTCTACACCTACAGACCTTATAACCGCCTATACCAACTCACCGGCACCGAAGGCTTTGCCAACAAATATCCCATCGAAGGCTTCACCGTGCTGGAGGACAAATTCCCTGCAGGTTTCCTGCCTGAAGGCGCAAAACTTAACCCTCACAGTTTCGTTCCTGCCGAGGTGCGCGACAAGATCATGAAAGAATACCTCCACCCCATCGCTGTGGAGATTGAAAAGAAAGCCAAGGAAGTGGGCGGCCACGGTGGCATGGACTTCATCATGGATTACCGCCTTATTTACTGCCTGCACCACGGCCTGCCGCTCGACCAAGACGTCTACGATGCCGCCGAATGGTCGTGCCTCGGCGAGCTGACCGCAGCCTCCATCGCTAACGGCGGCATGCCGGTGCAAATGCCTGACTTCACTCGTGGAGATTGGAATAAAGTGAAAGGTTACAAACACGCAAAATAACCCCGATACATTAAAAAAATGTAGGGCTGCCATGATATGACAGCCCTACATCCGTTTTTATTCAGGTTTATTTTGCTGCTACAGATCTAAAGAACAGCTCAGCATCCTTCCAAACAGTATAGTCGCGGGCATAAAGCAAATTCATCTGGTTGAGGACATCGGTTTCGACATCCTTCTCCATATAGGATGCAGGATTGTAGATGCCCTTACGAATCTTAGGCAACTTTTGGGCCTCGTCGGCAGGCGAGCAGTAACCCACCCAGGTGCGACGGCCAAACAAGACCAATACAGCGTTTTTCAAGAACCTCACGGGCTTCTTGACCACCAAGGCCAGAGGCAACCAGAAAAGGATGCTGAAACCGCTCATCACCACATCGAAGAGGCGTTTGTTGCGGCGGTTGGCCACCGTGTCGATGGCCTTGATATCGACAGTGTAAAGGTCACCACGCGTATTGATACTGTTGCTGCCGATGATGGACAAACTGTCCTCAGGTGCAATCTTGTAGTCCACATTGGTGGCGTGCCAGTCCACCATCTTGTCGATAATGACCTGATGCGGAACATCTTTCGAGCAGAAGATGACTTCCGTGATCTTATAGATCTCAATGATGTCGGGCACCTGCGAAAGGTTGCCGATGAAGCCCTCGGGAGCCTCACCTTGCGTCTCCGAACTCACCAAACCGATGAAATCAGGTTTGATAGAAGTACTCTCCAATATGGAATTGACACGTTGCACCTCCTCTGGACTGCCGATGACCAAAAAGCGTTTCTTCTCGGTCTTCTTCGACTTGAAGTTCTCGTTGCCTGTCAGAACGCCAATGAAACGTGTGAGACTCATCTCTATGGCAAGCCACAACATTCCGAATAAGATCAAAGCACGAGAGAAACGCAGGCTCAAGGGCAACAAGGCATACAGCACCAAAATCACGGCGCTGCCGAAAGCCACGCCAAGCACGGCTTTGCCTATGTTGTAAGGTTTATCGTAACCTCCAGTAAAATAGGTAGATATCAACCAAATCAAAATATAAGCGGGCAACACGGCAGCGAAGAGCAGGATGGGATAGCTGCCTCCGCCATCATAGATGGTGCCACGACCCCAGAAATAGCTGATGGCCGCCAAACCGCAATAACCCAACACCGCATCAAGGAAAGGCACAGCCGCCTTGTGGAAAAACTGCGACACCAAGGCAAAAAACGCCTTGATATAAATGGCCATGTTGATGAGAAACGAGAACGACTTGGCCCACGACTGCCCAAAGTGCTTTTTGGCAAAGATCTCCATGGCGCGATAGAAGACGAACACGTAGTTGACGCTGGTCTTCTTGGTGCTTTCGCCCTTGTAGTGGATGATGCGTGTCTCGGGGAAATAGTAGTTCTTGTAGCCGCCTTGCGTGATGCGGTACGACAAGTCAATGTCCTCGCCATACATGAAGAAGGTTTCGTCCAGGAGGCCAACCTTGTCGAGGGTCTCCTTGCGCATCAGCATGAAAGCA
>JAEEGH010008456.1_pt1 | contig 24333 bp, 17 predicted proteins | sample 9134181 | NCBI WGS metagenome assembly JAEEGH01 (sample SAMN16246544, study PRJNA631951) | gut metagenome | biome: gut microbiome; feature: rumen; material: DP-attached | host: Bos | place: Iran: Karaj | collected 2018-10
CGAAGCCGTGAGAGAGATGGCAACAGTAATGATGGAACTCATCAGGAAACCTGCAGTGAATTATTATAATTATGGTACCATACAGAATCTGGTCTGTGGTGATTACCATGCCCATGCCCCCATCTCTACAGATATGAAAGGAGACCTTCGTCAAAAGACATTCACAGACGAACAGGTGTCGGTGGCCCTAAAGGCTTGTGTGGGCAAAGGCAAGGTGATCAATAATAAAAAGAAATGGGCTGGTGCATACTGGTGCCTGAGAAAGAAATGCTACTATCCTGTGGATCCAAAAGAATTCTGCGACAAGATTAAGAACCTGAAACTCGGACTGCCTGAAGATGTGAGCTGTGACTATGACAACATCAGAAGGTATTGCAACCTTACATTCATGAGTTTAGACTTCGAATTAGTGGATGAAGGCTTGATTGATAACAGGGAGAAAGATGTGTTTCTATGGTGTAGGGAGATAGCCATGAAATTGGCCGAAGAATTGGAAAAAGCATCTTTCCCGGAAAAGTGAAATACCAAAATAATACCAATAATACCAAAGTATTACCAAAGTATTACCAAATCATTACCAAAACGTTCCAGCTATTGTGGGACGTTTTTTTGTGCCTAATTTTGCGGTGCAAACCTGAGGACGCTCAGATCATTTGCAGTCGCTCTGCTACATTTATTGAAACAAACTGAAAGGCTGAAAATACTCTTCTTTTACCTCACAGGGGGTCTGACCCCTTGTGAGGTTTTACACACGAACATTATTATTATATTCACTTTAAAGGTCGCCTTAAAGGGGGCGACGTAAAATAAACATTGTGCTTATGACACAAACCGAAATCAGGGACTTTAAGAAGTTCATGGTCGAACAGAACGTCTTAACGGTGTTCGAAAAGTACTACAATGAAAACCGCATGACGTTCAACCCCAAGAAACTGGATGACTATCTGGAACTGACCAGGGCCGACATTGTGATACCTCAGGCTTTCATCTATCCGAAAGGGATTTACGGCAAGGACTTCTGGCTGACATTGAACGTGGAATGGACCACACTGCTCAAACAGAAACGGGCTGAACAGAGCGAGGCGGTGCAACTGGACGGCCTCGACCTGGAAGTGATTGAAGTCCCGACGAGGACTATATGTACGGGTCTGCCGAAGGACACTTGTTCGCTGAGTCTTCGAGGCGGCAAACGGCTGACGCTGAACGTGGAGCACTCGAAGATGGTGGCTAAGAAACTCTCGACTCACATGCTGGTGACACGCAGCCGGAAGACCAAGGACGTGGTGCTGATGTTCAACCGACAGCGGGGTATCGAGGTGAAGTTCAAACCGGGATCGAACGGACTGCTGTTTAATAACGTTGAACTGTGTAACAAGCTGATGGAACTGCTGGAACTTGATCCTGAAAAGGAGTATTTCCAGTTGGGGATAGAATTGCTTGACGAGACAAAGGACTATTTGCTGTTTCTGCTGAAGAAAAAGTAGACAACGGATTCAACGGATTTCACAGATTATTTTTTTGACAACTAATTAAAACGAATTACACGAAAAATTAAGATTATTATGGCAAAATGTGTTAAGATTGAGAAGATCCTTCCGAGGACTTCGTTTGACGGCAAAGACGGCAAAGTGTTCGTTCAGCCGTGTATTGTTGAGAATGGTGAAGGCACCATGCTGGTGGAATTCAAAGACCGACAGGTCAATGAGTTTGATGATCAGAAGGTCGCAGCTGGCGACGTTCTTACTCTCTCCCTGCGTTATCGCATGTCTCAGTTCAAGACCAAAGAGACGCAGCAGGACGCTTACGTGAACCACATTGAGGTAAATGGTTTTATCATTATCGCACGTCACGAAGATCAAGCTTTTTGAGGTATGAAGTTAGTGTTTATCTTAAGAGTTATTTGTGCCCTCATCGAAGCGATTATCAAGTTAATCGTCAAGACCAGAGACAGGGATGAACTTTCCCGCATGGAGAAGCAGTATCTGAATGACATAGCCAACAGGCTGTCTGAAACGAAGGCGTATTGCAATATTGCCGACACGATTCTCTCACAGGATCCCAATAATCCCGACGAAAAGGTGAGTGATATCGGCAAGATTGAATACATTGGCCTTGATATTCCTCTGATTCAATTTACTTGATTTTAAAATGCTTATAAAATGGAAAGAGGTTTAGACTTTAACAAGAGCAATGTACAGGAGTTGACTCTGCCTGAGTTGACCAGTACGATCCACGAGAACTATTCCAACGGTCTGCCTTGCGGCGGGATCTACCACTATCAGCTTATTGAGACTCTGCTCGAAGAGCTGACAAAGGCAGGATTCTCACCGGTGGTAGATGAGATATTCGCTGCCAACAACCGTGACAAATACCGTCCGGGGGTCTCTATCGATGAGCGCATAGCCAACGAGAGGGGTGAAAATGCCTTCGAGGCGTTTACGCTACGACGTGTCTATGCCAACGTCAAGTGTTGTGAGATGGATAAGGAGGGCATGCATATGAACATGGCCATTGCCTACCATCAGTTAGGCATTCAGGTGGCATTCGGTCCGCTTGTCCGTATCTGCCACAACCAGACGATCCTCGGGGCGAAAGATGTGTTTACGACTCAGAATATCAGTAACTCATCAACTGTTATTGAGGCCTCCGCCAATCTCAATGAGATGTTGGGGAAGATAAGATCCTACATCACCGACCTCTCGCCTCGGGTGGAGGAGATCAACGAGATGGTAACTGTGATGCAGGAGAAGCCTTTCTATGGAAGTGACTTCGAGAAGATCCTGGCCATCCTTATGGAAGCGAGAGTTCGTCATGACAGTGCTCACCATCTGATTCATCGCTCAACGGATTACGCATTGTCTTCGAGTCAGATAAATGCTGCTTTGGAGAGATACTTCATTGAGAAGGATGCCATAGTTCCTTCCGGGGAGGATCATGAAACTGCTCCTGAGTTGTCATGGTGGCACGCGCTGAACATCTTTAACCAGGATCTGAAGCCTGCCGAATGCGTCATTCCCTCTATCATCAGCCAGTCTTTTGGCTTAGGACATGTATTCTGGAATACTTTATCAAACAAGTTGTAGGTATGTCAGATCAGAAGAAAACCCAGATCATTCTCCAGAAGCCCGATGCTTCTGAGGAATATTCAAAGCGCCCGAACCGCAAGCCCGATATTTCCAATCGGGCACGGTTTGAGGGCTGGATAGAAGAAGGCGTGTATTTAGTCAGCTCGGCGGTACAACATCCTGAAATGAAGCACGAGAAGATCATTTCCCAGAAGGGTTTCTCGGTGTCGAAGACTGGAGGTGACAAGAAGAAGTCGATTGTGCTCAGCTGCTCTGTTGACTCAGAGAGTGCAGATCCCTACGGAGTATTGATTGATAAGGTTATCCGTGAGCTGGGCCCGAAGGCTCAGAAACAGACTTCCTTTCCATCGTCCGGATATGTGAATGGAGACGGTGAACGGCTGAAAATCTATCACCGCAAAAAGGATAAGCAGATAGTCATCAAGGTTGTACTTGACGCATCTAAGAGCCGCGAACTGATTTTTAAAGAATTCACAGAATTACATACGCAGATTTTTAAAACAATTGGAGAAATTAAATTATAACCCAAAAAATAGAATTAAGTATGTATAAGAAAGTAGGTAAAATTGAGAAACAAATGTTTGAGTACCACAGGGCAAACCCTGCGCTGGCTCAGATGGACTGGAGTGAAGCACGCTGCTTCAAAGAAGCATGCAACATCGTCGCAGAGCAATTGGTGGCGATCCTCCTGTTCAGCACACGTGACATGAGATTGCAGCACATGACGGCAAAGTGCTACAAGGAGTGGTGTGAGGAACATTCATTGAAGGGAGTGGATGTAAAGGATTACAACCATTTTCTTCGTGACGTTCTACGTAATGTTACTGAGAAGCTCAGTAAGGACTTCAACCTTGATTCGACCATAACCGTATAAAACCCCTTATGGCTATATGCGCTGAATTGAAACGTGCTACCCCGACCGTTCCTGTCGGGAATTTAGATGAACTGTTGGCCATATTCAAAGACCCTGTGGTCTATACAGTCATCGATGAGGTAAGACGTAACCTTGAATTGGCCGATAACGCTGAAAAGGCCGGTCTGGCCGATAAGGGAAAGGAATACAAGAAAGTTGCGAATACGCAGAAAGCGTCGCTGCCGGGCATCATCTTCCAGGCAAGCCATTTCGAGGAACACGAATGGATTGACAATAAGAAGAAAAATCATGGCACGGGTGCTTGGCGCCATCAGGAACATGTCGTTATGAACGGCCTCTATATCGTGGATATAGACCATGTGGATGATCCACGGGCTCTTTGGAAAGAACTGCAGGATAAGGGAGTGATGAAATGGAATCCCTTCTTTGTCTTCGTCTCTCCAAGCGGGCACGGGCTCAAACTGGTGCTGCCCTGCGACATCAACAAAGGCAATATTGCCGCCAACCAAAAGGCATTCGGTGAAGCCTTCGGTGTCGAGGTCGATGAGAAATGCAAAGACGCCAGCCGTCTGACCTTCGTGAGTAAGTTCGACGATATATTGTTTTCACAAAAAGATGTTTGTACGTATGAGAATCCTGAATTCGTGGAAAGGTGGAATGGTCGTTATAGCGATGGCTCTGCTGACTGTAGTCTGGCCTTTAGTGATGGTGATAACAGGGATCGTAGTAAGCCTGATGATGCTGGCAAGGCTGATCCTCTGAAGTTCTGTCAGGACATGATCAGCCGGATGACGGCTGCCAAGGCGTTCCCCGTCATGGAGGAATACGAGAATCTGAAATATCGTGGCCTTCCCGTTGCAGATGTTATTAATGAGTATTTCGGAGGCAAGGAGCCCGAGCAGGGAGATCGTCATGACACAATGATGCGGTTCGCCCGAGATGCCAGGCACATCCTTGAATGTAATGAGAAGGCGGTTATCTATTGGACGCTCAAACTTGGCTTTGTCCAGAAGCTGATAGATGAGGGGGATAACGTGGCGAGGGACATCATGGATTCTCTGGCTTACAAGTACACGCCGTATATGCCGCAACAGTTCAGGACTGCCTTGAAGAAACTTAAATCCCAGGAGCTTGAAGAGCCTGTATCCAACCTCAGCGAGGATCTGATCAACCAGCGGTATCTGGAGTTCGGGGAGCAGTTCAGAGAACTCTTCAAGTATTATCCCTGCATGAAGGAATGTGTGAACGGCTTTGCCGTTTCCTCTTACCCTGCAGTCTTGTTCTCTGCGGCCTGTATGTACGGCACGCTGGCAACACGTTGTTTCTACTTTCATTATCATGAGCCGGAGCAGCAGCGTCGCTTGAACTACGAGGTTTTTGTCATCGCAGACCCTGCAAGCGGAAAGAGCGGAATCGGCAAGTTGTATAAGATTATCATGTCGCCGCTCATTGCGGAGGATAAGGTGTATAACGACTCTATCAACAAGAACAAGAAAGCCCACAAGGTCAACGAATCTGTGAAGGATAAGGAGCGCCAGAAGATAGACGTCGTAGAGTCGAAGGTGAGAATCCACGGAAGCCGAACAGCCAACAACGTGTTCATCGAAGACATGGTGAATAACGTCGAGGAGATTGACGGAGAGCTGGTTCACTTGCACCTGTTCACGTTCGATGCAGAGCTGGAGGCAGCCCAGCAGGCAGCCAAGGGTGGCCAGTGGATCGATAAGACCATCTTCGAATTGAAGGCCTTCCATAACGAAGAGGATAACCAGCAGTACCGCAATGTCGATAGCGTGTCAGGCCCGTTTGATGTTTTTTGGAACTTGGTTTATACCGGAACTCCCTACAGTCTCTACCGCAAGGTGAATGCAAAGAATTTCGGATCGGGTCTTTCTACGCGTCTGGCAGTTATTCCGCTTGCGCCGGATAAGTATAGGATGATGCCTTTCAACAGGAATGCCCGTGCCAATCAAGTTTATAACGAAACCATGAAGATGTGGGCGTTCCGTATGGATAGCGTCAAGGGAGAATTGCCTATCTGGCCATTGGTGGAGCATACTTGGAAATGGACTAACGACCTCATGCAGATCGCCGGGCAGAGCAACGATGAAGCGTTGGCGTTCCTCATCAAGCGTATTTCCTACTATGGCATCAATTGCAGCGTGCCGTTTATCATCATGCGCCATTGGGACGAGTGGCAGGAAAAGAAGACGCTGGCCATTGACGAAAAAGATCTGGATCTTTGTGAGCTGTTCATGGAGGTGCAGCTTTTCTCACAGAAGAATTATTTCGGTAAGATGACCGAAAATTATTGTGAGAATTGCCACAAGCAGGTTGAAGAGCAGTCTTCTGGAAATCTTCATACGAAGACCGTCGCGATGCTACGGCAGTTGCCCAAAGAGATCACTGCAAACGCTTTGGCTAAGACGTGCGGTATCAGTAAGGATTACGCCCGTGTTCTGATTCAGCGTTGGCTGAAGGATGAACTGATCATTCAAAAAGATAATAAGAAACCTCGTAAGTATCAAAAAACCAAAAAAGGAGAGATTGTGTAATATGAGCAAGAAAACTGAAGAAAGGTATAAGAGCCTCCCTGCGGGAGTGCGCAACAACAACTACTTGAACATCAAGAAGAGTGCCAGTAAGTGGCAGGGTACAAGGTTGCCTGAACGGAATCATCCGTTCGTGGAGTTCATTTCGCCTGAGTGGGGCTACAGGGCCGCCTTTATCATCATGGCGAAGACATACAGGAGCCGTGGCATCAAGACTGTTTCGGAGATTATCTCAGCCTGGGCGCCAGGCAGCGAGAACAACACATCGATGTACATTGCTACGGTGATGGCGAAGCTGATTGAATGGAACGACTGGGTCAAGTGCAAGGATTTCACCATGCCGGAACCCAATTCCCATCATGCCAAGTATCTCTGGATTCAACTCGCATCGGCTATGACGATGGTCGAGATCGGGAAGAGCTATTGGGAGGATTACATCTTTAAACACAAGGGATTACAATATATCGAAAAGGGTTTCGATATGGTTTTCCCTCCAGAGGAATAAAAAGAAGGGACAGTCGTGAGACTCTCCCTTTTTTCACTTATATACATATGAACATATGAACATTTGAACATATGAACATATGAGCATTACCGCGTGAGGGAGAACTTGACGGAGAGGCCGAAGTCGTGGGTGGTGGTGGGATAGCTCGACGAGGAGAGCAACGGGGTGTTAGTCTGGGAGTCGTAGTAGGCTGTGAGGGTAAGGAGGCGCGAGAGGGTGTAGTCGGCCATAAAGGAGAGTTTGAAGGCGCTGTTGCCGCTGGAGGCATTGGAGGTGCCGGTGGCGATGTCGCGCGTGATGGAGGCCTGACTGCGGAGGGAAATGTCGAGGCGCAAGTTCAGGTCGTGGTTGACACCAGACTTGGAATTCCGAGAACTCTGACTGCTCTGATCTTTCTGATCTTTTTGATTCTTCTTGCCGCTCTGCGCCTTGCCGATCTTACGGTTCATCTTGTTGCCGAAGATATTGAAGTCCTGAATCTTATAACCGAAACCAAAGACCCAGTCGCGGCTGAGGGCCTCATTGAGCTGGACACTCGTCATGGAGAGGTTCATGACACGGGTGGTGCGGTATTCGAGCTTCGCCGTGAGGTTGTTCTGGAGCGTGGCATCAATACCGAGCAACGGGGAGAAGGCCTCGTTGATGCTGACGGTCGAGACATTATACATCGACGAAGGCTGCAAGGCATTCGTGGTCGTGTTGGTAATGAATCCCAAGCCGTTCATATACTCCTGCCAGGTACTGTAGGAGGCGTAACTGCCGACGGCATAGACCGACTTATAGGCGTGGTTGATGTTGACGCTCTTCAGATGGTCGCGGATCCAGGGGAGCTTCGAGAGGCCGGAGTAGCGCACAGTCCAGTTGGGCAGCATGCGGGTGATGGCCGGGAAGATGTCGAGCGAATTGCCTGCGCCCACGGTATAGGCCGAGAGGAAGGCCGGCACGAGGACATCGGCGCCATAGGGGTTGACATCGCTGAAGGTGCCTGGGGCATCCTTGTACTGCGCCTGCACACGCTGCTGGAACTCGGGGATGAGTTCACGGAAGTGGTCGAAGGCATCAGACTGATAGCCATCGGAGGCGTCGCCCATGCCTGAGAGCGAACCACGGAGGGAGATGGTGGTCATATTGAACGTGCCGCTATGGGTGGTGGGCATACCTTCATACATATAGCGGATGCTGCGGGCACGGTTGTCGGCACGGGAGGCGCTGAGGTCGATCTTCAGGTCACGGACCGGCTCCAGCACGGCACGCACCTGCACGTCGTTGTTGTCGTTGACGGTGGCCGACGTGGTGGCGACATAATCGTCGGTGAGCAGCCAGCCGTTGTCGTGGGCCTTGTTGATAAAACTGTCGCCGATGAGTCCGAAGGCGAAGTCAAGACCCGGGGAGAGGACGCTGCCCTTATACTGACCGAAGAAGTCGCCGACGTTGGGGATGTAACCGGGCAGGTTCATCGTATATTGGTTGCGGAAACTGATGTTCACGCTGCGCACCATCATCAGCAGTCGGGCTGCCGTCTGGGCGGGCTTGTACCACCATTGGTTCTCAAGCGGTTCCTTGGGCACGACGCTGAGCATAATCTGGACGGTATCGAGGTTCTTGATGAGAATCTTGTTCTGGTCGATCACCTTGTATTTCACCTCGTAGGGTTTGCCTTCTTTCGTGCGGGCGGTGACGATGATACGCTTAGAGTTCTTGTTATGGGCTACGACGGTGGTGGTGTCAGGCTTAAGGGTGACCTCACGCTGGTAGCTGTTCTTCAGCTTCGCCAGGGCCTTTTCGTCCGAGGATGGTTTTTCAGACTTGGGATCCTTAGGGTCTTTAGGGTTCTTAGGGTCATTAGGGTCTTTAGGGTTCTTGGGATCGGTGGAATCCTTCTTGGACGCATTGCGGTTGTTGCGCTGGTTCTTGTTGTTTTTGGAGGTGTTGGCGGATTTCTTGAAACGGTCGTTGGCAGCCTTCAGGAAGGGGACGTGGTTGTAGAGCGTCTCCAAGTTGAAGGAGCCGTTGATGGTGAGGTTGCGGTTGCTGTTGATGGTGTTGCCGTAACTGACGCCTTCTTCCGTCTCCGTACCTTTCACCCAGGTATAGCGGGCGGTATAGGAGGCGTCGCTGTTGATCCAGTCGAAGATGGGCAGTTTATTCAGCGGCAACTGGTAGCTGGCGGTCACCTGCTGCTGATAGTCGAGCGGCGTACCGAGGTTCTTGATGCTCTGCCAGACGGAGTCCTTCCAGGCAGAATACCGGTCGGGATAGAGGTCCTTGTTCACAGGGGTATAGGGCTCCTCAATCTGTGCACGGGTGCCCGACTGGAAGCTGAAGTGCAGGTTCTTTGTGAAGTCCCAGCGCAGGGTGAAGTCACGGTTCCAGAGGAACTGCTGGTTCCAGCGCAGGGGCATATTCTGATTCTCCGTACTCTCGAGGTCGCGCTCCTGCATCTCGTAGTAGTCACGGCTGATCTGGGTGTTGAATCCGATGTTCTGCGGCAGGTAATTGAATCCGAGAGCCTTGGGGAAGGCGAGCCACTTCGACTTGCCCTTGAGGCTCTTGAAGGGTTCCCAGGTCTTATAGACGGGCGAATAGCTGTAGTTGAGCGATCCGCGCCATTCGTCACGCTTCTCATAGACGGTCGTCTCGCCCGAGGTATAGAAGTGCGAGTGACTGTATGAGAACGAGAAGTTAGCCGGGTCGTATGGCATCGGATGGCGCTTGGTCTTCAGTCCCCAGCGCACGTTGGAGAGGGCGAAGTTGGTATTGGTGGTCTTCACGACGGAGAGCGACTCGATACTGTCGCGCTCGTGCTCCGTAGCGGCGACGTCGAGGGCATCGTCGAGAATCATATCGTTGTCGAGGGCGCTGTAGCGGGGACGTACCTCATCCTTGGTCACCGAGTAGTAGAGGGGTGCGCTGACCTTTGCCTTCTCGGGGAAGAACTTACCCAGTTCGAGCGAGGTGGTGACGGAGTAGTTCTTCTGTGTATCCGTCGAGCGCTGCATGACGCCCTCCTCCAATCCGCCGAAGCCGTCGCTGACATAGCGTCCCGTCACGTTCACATAACCGAAGTCGGAGAGCTGTACCTTCAGGTTACCTGTGGCCGCCCAGCCGCCGTCGTTGTTGCTCTCCATCAGTCGCAGCTCGTTGACCCACACCTCACCGGACTTCACCTCGCCTGAGATGTTACGCACGCCAATCATCATCACCTTCACGTCGCCGATGGTGGGATTACCCATAATGCCGACCATATTGCCGGGACGGTCGGGATCGTAGCCGGTGAACAGCTGGGCGTAGCTGGCACCGCCCTGCGCCTTCTGGATGTTACGGTCTTTCTTCAGATCCGTGAAGAGGCTCAGCTTGATGTCGAGCATATTCTCCTCCGGCCATACGATCCGACGGTCGGCATTGGAGTATTTGTTGTAGTCGCTGCGGTCGGGCGTCAGCTGCAAGGGGATCACATACTCGTAGTAGTTGTTCTTGTAGTCGCTGCCCAGACGGATGAACACCGCCAGCTGGTTGTCTTTCAGGTTGGTCAGGTCGGGCACGAGGTGGTTGGCGTGGACGAACATCTGCATACGTTTGTACTGTCTGAGGTCGAGCGTGGTTTTCTTATAGACGGCCTTCGACTCTCCCGGCTGCATATCCGTCACGACCATATTCAGGGCCTGCTCGTTGTTCTCCACCAGCTGCGGCTGCGAGGGGTCGGTGGCACGGCTGATGCCCGGGGGCAGCACGTAGTTCACAGGCGTCTTGTCGTTGTTCTCCTCGATGTTCACGGCACTTACCGAGAATTTGGCTGTCTCCGTGGGCGAGGTATTCAGGTTCTGCTTGTAGATACGCCACTCGCCACGCACGAGGTCGAGGCTGCCGAAGCGGAGCACGATGGGCTTCTGGAAGCCCGTCATGAACATACGCATGAAGCGCATGCTGGTGAAGTCGTTGATCGAGCCCACGCGGTTCACATATTTCGCCAGAGGGATGCGGAACTGGTACCAGTTGACGCTCGTTGTGTCGCCATTACGCAGTTTCACGCTGCTGGTGCGCATGTCGGTAATATCACAGTCGGGCAGAGGTGTGCCGTTGCGGTAGGCGTCGAGCACCTCCGGCGAAATGCGCACCTTATACTGATAGTAGCGCTCGTACTCGTTGAGGGTGAAGTCCTGGTTGATATCCTCCACGTCGGGTCCTGCCTTGTAGCTGGTGTCGTACGACTCCGTCTGGTCTTCGGTCTCAGGCGAGTTGCCCTGAGGGTTGTTGTAGAGCTTGTATCGGTTGAGGATGCTCTTCTGCTCGTTGTCGTAGTCGGAGCCACGGAAGTAGTGGTAGTCGTCGCCGGCAGGGTCGTTGCGCCAGGCCTCGATGATACTGTCGTTGGTGATGATGCCGCTGTTCACCACTTCGTCGAGCCACTCCTTATACGCCCCGAACTCCCGCTCCTCGTCATCGGTAAGGCCGTTGAGACCCACATCCTGCAGCTTTCTGGAACCGGTAGTCGTGGCGAAGGCGTAGGTCTGCGTGGCCTGCATCGGGATCTTACCCCATTGGGTCACCGCGAAGTTACTGGTGCCGTCGACGGGCATACCGCTCTCATAGAACTTCTTACCGTCGCGCAGGATATCCTCCGAGATCTCACCGAGGTCGAAGTAGAGATCGCCGCTGTAGTCGGAGGCGGTGCCGTTCTGACGGGTGTAGATGAAGGGATCGAGCAGCCAGAACTCGATGTACTCGATGTTCGCCTGTTCGAAGTCGTTGGTCTCAAGATTGCGCATCATACCGCCCCACTTCGTCTCGGGCTGACGGAGCGTACCGTCGCTGTTGAAGTCGCGCGTCAGGTTATACGGTCCGCGCTCCGAGGGGTAGTAGGCCAGGTTCAGCACCTCGAGTGTCGAGGTAGCACCGTTGTAGGTGCTCTGGTCGCGGTTGGGATAGAGCTCCTTCACATAGACCTCACGCACATAGTGGTTCGACAGCTGGTCGAGGTCGCTCTTGATGTGGCTCGGCGTGAGCGTCGAGCTGCGGCGGGTGAAAATGGGATCCACGGCGTACCACGCCAGCTTCGCACGGTTATAGCCGCTGGTGACACCCGTCTTGTCGGAAAACTCCGAGAACATCGTCGGCACGCTCGAGAGTGTCCACGACTTGGGTGACTTCACGCTGATATAGCTCTTCGTATTCTCGAAGTCGTCGATATACGAGGCGTTGTCCTGTGTGTCACCGGCGGTACCGGCAATGAGGTGGGCGAACTCTCCCGTGAAGGAGATGTGCGAGGGCTGCTTCACGTTGAGGAAGGGAATCTTGTTGAGCATCGCCGTGAGCCATTGCGACTCCTGCTTCCAGTTCACGTTCAGGCCCCAGAGGGTGTTGTTGAGCGGTTCTTCACCCATCGACACCTTCGAGATGAGCGCCTGCTCGTGGAGGTGGAGCAGCGTACCGCCCAACTGGAAGTTCTTCGAGAACTCATACTCCCAGTTCACGCCGATCATCGTCTTGCGCTGCATACCGTATTCGGTGTTCGACTCTAATGACACGTTCACATTCGTACCGGCGTCGATGATGCTCTGGTTCAGGATGGTCACCTCACCGGCAGAGTAGTCCACCGAGTAGTCTGAACCCTCCGTCAGCGTCACACCACCGGCCGTCACAACGACGGAACCTCGCGGCACGTTGTAGGCACCCAGCGAGATGACATTCGCCGAAGAGCCCTTATACAGACCGGTCATCATAAACTTATCCTTCTCGGCATTCTGCTTCGCCACGGTCTTCGTCGAGTCGTAGAGCTGACTGAATACGTAGGTCTCTGCCTCCTCGTCGCTGAGACCGTACTTCAGCAGCTGCGTCCGCAGGTATTCGCCGAAGGGCTCTGCCGAGGGCAGGAACACACGGCCGTTCTGCACCGTATAGCCCTCCACGAAGTCGAAGTAGCCGTTCGGGTGCGTCTTGAGGTTATTGTCCAGACGGTCACAGCCCAGGAGCTTGATCAGCGCCATGGACTTCACCCGCTGGTCGGGGATATAGGTCAGATAGACACCCGCCGTATCACTCTGGTACTTGATGTCCAGACGGAACTTCTCCTTCTGCACCGTCGAGGCGAGGTAATAGACGTTCTTCATCATCAGCCGCCAGTTGTACTGGAAGGGCGCGCTGGAAGTGTTACGGAGCGACTTGACGAACAGCGCCTTGGAGGCATCGGTCAGGTCGCTGGCAAACTCACCCACCTGATAGCTCACGCCGCCCAGCGTATATTCGTAGGCCACAGCCAGCACCTGGTCGGTCTGCAGGCCGGTCTTCAGCGAGATATAGCCCAACGACTTGTTGACCGTATATTCCGAAGAGTTGAGCAGTCGGGCGCTCGCCAGTTTCTCGTAGTCCAGACCGTTCTCAAAGCCCGGGATGGCCATCAGCACCGTACTCGCATCGTCGATGTCACGGGCGCCGGCATACGTAGTGGTCAGCGAACTGTATTCCGAATTGGCGGCATTGCTCGGAATGGTCTGGCCTGCCGTATCCCAGAAATGGTTTCCCAATATCTTCTCCTCGCCAAGGTCGGCGAAGGCGATGATGTTACGGCCGTTGGTGGTGGTACCCGACTTGTTTGTGACCCACACCTCCACGCGGTTGATCTCGATGCCCGTGGCGAGGTTCGGCAACTTCGACATCGCCTCGTCGTAGTGCTCGCGGAAGTACTGCGAGAGGAAGAAGTGGCGGTTCTCCTCATAGTCGGCGACATCCATCTCGAAGGCGGTGGTCTGCGTGCCACCCTTCGACGAGACGCTCTTCGACGACGACTTCTTCTGCGACAGCACCGTCTGGAGCTTCAGCTTACCGAACTGCATATCCGTCCTGAGACCAAAGAGGCTCGATGCGCCCTTCACTAAGGAGTTGTTCGTGGGGAACGACACATTACCCGCCTCCACCAGCTTGATGATCTCATCCTCCTTGCCCTCGTATTTCAGCTTCAGGTTCTGGGCGTCGAAGTCGAACGTAGCGTCGGTGTTGTAGTTCAGGTTCATATTCACCTTGTCGCCCACCTTACCGTTCACGCTCAGGTTGATCTTCTCGTCGAAGTCGAAGGCGGTGGTCTTACGGTTACGGATGGGCAGCGAGGGGTTGTCGATGCTCTTCAGGTTCGCGCCGATCTTCAGCTCGGCCGTTCCCTGCGTCTTGATGCGCACGCCACCGGGACCGAAGATCTTCTCGGCAGGCCCCAGGTCGAAGTGCATATCGGCAAACGAGAACTTATCCTTGCCTTGCGTCTGCACGTTCTCCGCATCCTTCTTCCGGAAGAACTCATGCAGGGCGCGCTTCTCGCTCCACTTCGTGTACTCCTCGGGCGTCATCAGCACAGGGGCATTCAGGTAGGAGTCGCCGATCTTCGAACCCACATAGTACACGTTGGCCGAGTCGTCATATTCCACCGTCTGACGGATATTGTCCGGGCGCTTCAGGTCGAGGGCACTCGAATCCAGGTCAGCCACCTCCATCGGTGCCGTCTTCTGTATGCGCCACCGCGCGCGTAAAAGGGAGTCCGGTTCATCCCCTTCCGATGGGAGTGGTGTCTGATTACTCTGAGACTGTGTGGAAGCGCGCCGCTGGTTATTATCTTGTGGAGGAATGGCAAAAGACAACGCGATGAAAAAAGAAAAAACCAGATAAAGGATACTTCGAATCGAAATACCCTTCATCTTCATTCCATATCTCTTGTCTTTTCTCTTCATCCTTTAGTCCATCCAAACTCTCCTCCCTTTGGGAGGGGCTGGGGGTGGGTCTTACTTAATCTGTTTCAGCGCCAGTTTCACCACTTGCTCCACCGGCAGGTCAGGCTGTTCCTGCAGGATCTGCAGCACCACCTTCTGTGTCGGTGCCGGTGAGAAGCCCAGCATCGTCAGGGCACTCACGGCCTCTTCCTTCACCTGATTGTTCACGGGAGCGGCCATCTGTCCGCCGGCAGGTATCTCGTCGGCGATGCCCAGGGCCACAATCTTGTCCCTCAGGTCAACGATGATGCGCTGAGCCGTCATCTTGCCGATGCCCTTGATGTTCTGAATCAGTCGCGCATTACCCGTCGAGATGGCGTTGCAGAGTTCGCTCACGCTCATGCCCGACAGCATCATCCGAGCCGTGTTCGCCCCCACCCCGTTCACCGTGATGAGCTGCAGGAACATCTCACGCTCCTTCTTGTTCACAAACCCGAAAAGCACATGTGCATCCTCGCGTATGGCCTCATAGACGTACAACTTCACTTCCTTCTTGCCCTGGATGGCGCTGAAAGTGTTCAGCGAGATGCTCAGGCCGTAGCCCACACCCCCTGCCTCCACCGTTGCCAGCGCAGGTGTCAGTTCCGTCAGTTCTCCTTTAATATATTCTATCATTTAGTTACGTTAATTCGAAAATTACCTCTATATAAACGTACGCAAGCGCGTTTTATTGCTTTCAGCCGCATTTTATTCACTAAGAACCCACGGGGACATGCCTCGTGGGTTCTTACTCAATAATCAATATTTCAATATTGGTTATTCGTTATTTCCTAAGAACGAGATGCGTTTCAAAGGTAACATGTTCTTGTCATCGTCAGACATCTTATCGTAGTATTCCTGCCACATCTCGATGAAGTCATTACCATCGATGAGACGGATAAACTTGTCATTGCCAGAAGCGGCATTTCTGGCATCAGCCGAATACGTGCCACTTGTGACAAACAACGCGATATCTCCAGCCTTCAGCACACCAGACAAGGCACGTACCTCGGAGGCACCGATGGCAGTCTCCGGCTTATGCTTCACCTGTACCTTGATGCGTGGCGTCTTGGCTCCCAGCGGATCTAAGTAGGCAATGATGTCAATACCGCCGTCCTTGCCTTTGGGAGCGATAAACGGCGTATGGTAATCCATTGCACGCAGCAGGGCTGCCACCATGTCCTGAAATTCATACGGATCTTTGGATGCGATGAATGCCTTGATGCCTTCGCGTGCATCCGACTCCAGCTGTTCTAATTTCATGGAGTTGTCCGATTCTGCCGTATTGTCCGTTGGTTCCTCATCAGGATTATCCTCTATGTCGCGAGCTTTCTTCCACGCATGATAAGCATCATTGGCGATGTTCATCACCTCTTCGGGAGTCTTCTTCAGGGCTGCCTCACCCTCAGGTGTCAGATACCAGTTGCCGTTCTTCTTCACGATGAAGCCGGCCTTCTGATAGTCGATGGAATAGAACTGGAAGCTGTTAGTCCATCGGATATATTGCATCTTACCTGCCGGTTCTTTTTCCCAATCCGTCAGTTCCACGTTCTCATTCACAAACGGATAGAGTTCCTTTGCCGGCATGCTGCCACCCCGACGGCTCATCTCCTTCATCACCGCGTATAGCGTCTTGGTAGCACAGGCTTTAGTCCTGCTGAATTTATCTTTTGCCATATTACTTATTCATTATGATTTCCGTAAGTTTTACATGATCGATGACATTACCGGGGTGAAGAATGGCTATTGTTCCTGACTCATGATGATGTTCGAAAGCTCCACATGATCGGCAACATTCACAATACCGTCACCAGTCAAATCACCACGAATGCCCATTATATTAATCTCAGACGTAACGGTTTCAGAATTCTCATAACCAGCTTTGGAGGCATAGACAGATACTTTATAGATAGCAGATAATGGTATTTCTTCTCCTGTATTACTATTTGTAAAGTCCTCACTTGTAACTTTATAGTGGAATTTAACATCAGGTGTTTGACATGTGAAGGATATTTTTCCGTTGTTATATTTTATTTCTGGATTAACACACTTTTCTGGACCTAAACCTGAGAAAGTTGCTAATTCCGAATTGATCCACGGTGCAACGTTCTGATATGGTTCTATAGATGCTTCAGGCACGTAAAATTTCGTACCATTAGGAAAAGAATAGGCATATACGAGCGGGGGATATTCAGGCATCATGACAACCGATAGTTCATTTTCTGTAGTATTGTAAAACGCATAATAATAAATGAATTCCACCTTACTTGGGATAATGACATTTGTAAGACTCGTACAATACTGAAATGCTGAAGATTTGATGATTTTCAAGCTTTCAGGTAATTTTATGTTTTCAAGTTTATAACATCCATAGAAAGTTTCGGCTTCAATGGTAGTGATGCCATCAGGAATCTGTATCGATTCGATATTACTGCAACCATAGAACGCCCTCGAATCTATTGAAGTGATTTCATTATTGAATGTAAGTGATAGAATATTGCTTGCTCCTGCAAATGCACAACTATTAATTTCAGTTATTCCATCAGGTATGACAAGTTCTTTCACTTCTTTTTTGCCAAGGTAGAGATGGTGTGAATAATAAAGAGGATTTGCAGTTGTATCACCAAATTTAATACGGCACCAAGATGACAAGTCACTAATGTAAACCTGTGTTAGTTTTGAACAACTTTCGAAAGCAGAGCCTCCTATAGAGTTAATTTTGTTTCCAAATGTTATGGAAACTATACCACAAGCATAAAAGGCATATGAACCAATAGTTTCTACACCATCACCTAGTTTTACGTTGGCGAGACTTGAACAGTAATAGAATGCGCTATTACCTATCTTCTTTACGCTATTAGGGATCGTTATAGACAACAATCCATTCCTATAGAATGCATTTTGGGCAATCTCAGTTACAGTATAATCAATCTCGTCATAAGTAACCGTTTCTTGTATCACCAATATTCCATTATAGGAATTATTACTACTGACGCAGGCGGTCTTTTCATCCATATTTAAGTCATATTTCAGACCGTCAATTTCAATTGGCTCAGCCAATACGGCAACTGCTTGGAGCAGCAAACAAATCAAGATTATAAGCTTTTTCATATCGTTATTGTTTTTATCTATTTCCTTTTGCTCTGTTATGCGTTTTGCAAAGCATCTGGCAGTTCTCGATGTTGGTAGCACCGCCTTTACTCCAGGCCGTTACGTGATCAGCATCCATATCTTTCAAATCCCAAATCTTATTGTGATTAGCATCATGGCCCAAAGCACATAAAGGACAGTTGGACTCTCCCTTTTCCTTTGCTTCGGCCGTTTGCTGTGCATAGACAGCCTTTTTAGTTGGTTCATCGAAAACTCGGACGTTGAGAAGCATAGTATTCTTACATCCGTCCAGGATATACTCGTAGATGCCCTTCTTCTCCTTGACATAAAAACTCTCATAGAGTTCACGCACTTTCTTGGCCACATCTTCAGGGTTATAAGCTGTGTTATGAAACCGTTCATATAGTTCACCCCATTTTAGTCCGCGCATCTCTTTTTCCGGAGCAATGTCGAAGACCGCCGTTATCCAGTCTATTACCGACGTGAAATAGGCTTTGAGCTCGTTGATGTTTTCATCATAACGATGCGATGACATATATTCCTCAATGTTGCCCCTGCTCACCCAATCCAAAGCAGCAGCAAGGAAGTCTTGTCGTTTGGCCGTACCATTGATGAAGTGGCTCCACTTGTTGATGTTGGTATTATTGGAATTAGAGAACTCTTCCTTTGCTTTGGTCACGAATGGACCGGAATACACAGCATTAAGAGTTTCCTGTTCGTTTAGAGGGATGCCAACGATGTTGATGGTGCGGAACCAGTCTTTGATTTCCTTCTCCGTGCCCTCACATACATAGATGAGAAGCTTAGTGTTCAGGAACCTTTCGCGCTCATCAGGATTCAGGGCTGTGAAATACCAAGGATGTCCATTGCCGTCAATCCATGGGAACTTCTCTGTGATGTATCTTCCCAAAGAAGTGATTCTCTGCTGACCATCCAACACCTCGTAGGTGTCCTCTCCGACCTTTGAGAAATAAATGAGGCCAAGCGGATAGCCGTTCAGTACAGACTTTATTACATCCATCTCTTTCTTTCCACCATTCTCAGCATAGAGATAATGACGCTGAAACACAGGCTGGATGGTAAGCCTCCCGGATAAGCCATAAAGGCCTTTGCCTTCGTATTCGTTGTACTGGAACCCTTTGCAGATGTCGCTGATGGTCCAGTCGGTTACAAGTCTTGCTATCATTTCCTCTTTTTTATTAATATCCTTTTGTATTCAGAATAAACAGTTTCTCCATTGGGCCCCAAATAATATGTCTTTTTGTTCCCTACACCTTTTATGACAGCATTTTCATTCGTTTTCCCTCCTGATGCCCCTGTTGCTCGTCCTGTTAATCGTTCAATCTCTTTGTATTCGTTATATCTTTTTAAATCTGGTAGGGCGTCATGACAACCAATTTGGGTAAGTCCGAGTATTTCAAATTGAGTTGGACAGTATTTATCAAGAAATGTAATAGGAACCCCCATTGCACCATCAAAATCACTTGGGATGGCATCAATGTAACCAACATTTATTGCATCATAATTGTCATATTTTAAATAACCGCTTTCTTTAAGGTCGCGATGTTTACTATATCGAAGATTATCTTTCATAGTCATCAAAGGAATAGGCTGATGACGACGTCCGTGATCTATATTGGTAAACCAACAAGAATTGCCAAGTCGTGTATAATCACCGATATAGCCAAGTCTCGCTGCTTTAGCTTTATCTTTAGGATCTATTTCTGTGCCTTTGGGGACACCAAAAACCATATCTGTCGCATATCCTGTTACACCTAACCATAACTTATCTTCTTGAATATATGAAAAGATTTCCTTACTGGATACTGAATTTTGGTTGCCAATAATAAGTAATTCTTTGCCTGCATCAATAATCCATGCAAGGAACTCTCTGAATAAACTAAATGGCGGATTAGTCACAATGATGTCCGATTCATCACGCAATTTGCAAACCTCCTTACTGCGAAAATCGCCATCTCCTTCAAGATAGTGCCACTCCAAATCATCGATGTCAATACGCCCATTTTGATTAGTATCGTGCGTGAGTTCAAAGATTTTTCCTTTGATTCGAGTTTTATCCGCATCATAGTGAGGACTCTCCATTTCAAACAAGGAGGGCTCGTAGTGCTTATACCTCTTGCTCTCTACAGCATATGATGTGCTTATAAGACGTTTAAGTCCCAGCCGTTCGAAACTCTGAGCAAAGAACTTCGTAAAGTTACTCCACTCAGGATCATCACACGGAAGGAGAACCGTTTTATCACGGAATGTGTCAGGGTTATACTCCAGATAGGCATTTATCTCTTTCTGAATATCTGCATACTGGGTATAGAACTCATCATTCTTGGCAGCCTTTGCTGCACCAAGATTCGTATTCTTAGCCATACGTTATGCATTAATGCGTATTGCTTATCTTCGGAGACGGTCATCTACGACACAAAAGAGCATGGACGTTCATCATCCACACTCTGAGGTCGTAGGAATACCCGTCAATCCAGATAAATCACGCCCATGCATTACGCACAGACGTTTGCGATTTATTCTTCGGATTGAACAACTATTGAAATTTCCTACGTTTCAGAGTGTTCCGAATAACAGCAAACGCTTGTTATTATTTCCACTAAAGTCGCACCGGCACCTCCACCGAGGCATAGCGCCGATGTTCGAGGGCAAAGATACGAAGAATATTTGGAACGACAAAACGTTTTCTGGAATATCTATCAAAAACTTTGGAAAGTGATTCTCTTTTGGATAAAAAAGTGAAAAAAGTGGGGAAAGTTTGGAAGATAAGCGAAAAAAAGCCTATCTTTGCAACGTCAAACGTATGTTTTGACTACGCCGCTGAGTGTGGGGAGCAAGACTTGATCGACACTACTCCATTTGAAAGTCACCTTCGGGTGGCTTTTACTTTTTCATATCTCTTTCGATTTAGTAATAAACGATTGACTTCCATTCAAGTCGTTGCGATAATGGCAGGTTATTGCGCGATAATGGCAGGTTATTGAAAAATAAGGCTTGGTTATCAAGAAGAGCATGGTCATTTCGGCGGAATTTGTCGCTATATTGAAATATTGATTATTGATTATTGTTTTAGCTTGAAGAGATTGTTGGAACAGATAAAATAGTAATAATAATAGTATAATATATTAATAATCAATAACTTATATATAATTATATACTTAATTTATATACAAATCCTATCCTTACTCCAAAAAAGTGAAATCAATAATGAATATTTGAATATAACTATTTTTATTAATTTAAATTTTGGAGGCTGAAAAAAAGGTCGTATCTTTGCAGTCAATACATCTTCCCCACTATAAGTCTGAATGATAAGCTAAGAATAAGATAGAAGATATGATAAACTATACAGAAGTTGACCGCCGACTAATATATAAGGACAGGTCAAAAATAGACGACTTTAAGGTAAATGATTTGTCTGAAATCATTGAACATCAGTTCTACAACCGTCTAAGCAATGAGCGTTTTATACTGCTGAGTGATGATGCAGCAAAATACGCATTAGACATTTTCAATGATGCCTACTACATCTGCACGCTATTCTATATGCTTGATCACCCAATATTATATCTTGGCAAGTTACGTAACAAGATAATATCAAAATATAAAGGGAAGTATTTGAGTACAGCAACAATGACTCTGGTATACTATTTGCTGGGGTATGAACAACAGGGGCCTTGGGGAGAAAGAAGTAAATTCGTGAAATTATGGCTCCATTTTATTGTTGAAGATGGAGAGAGAAACAAAACCTTCGACGATTTTACAATTGCCATATTTCCTGGTACTAAATTCAGCTGGATAAAATACCCTTATACTGCAGAGCGTTTTGAGCGCCGGGATATTTTTGAAGTCCTCCATACTGACGGATATGAGATGATTTGTGTCAAAGACATATACTATGTAATAGAAGAAGTCATGAGGCGTAAGCCCGGTGAAGAAGCTGTCAGAGAATTGACGGCGCTTAGAAAAAAGCTGGAAGCATACTTTAAGAAATACGATATCATGGAGTACAGTGACGAGGATTTTAACGCGTGGATGATCGCCCGCGATAAAATAAACTCTGTCATAGGTCATGACAATAATGGCAAAGATGAGAATGTGTTGGTCAAAGTAGAACACAATTCGACCCATTGTAAAGTTTTAACTTGGGAGGAGAAAAAACAGTGTTTCAAAAAAGCAGTGTTGAGTGTAATGGAACACAAAAAGCATGATGGAGAATATCTCTTCCAAAAAAAATCACAATGGAAGGCTGTATATCGTTTTGGTGTCGATATTGGAATCATATACAATGTGGACAACCCGAATGAGCCCCAAGACAAATCTACGCCCCAATATGCGACTTTCGAAAAATTTGCAAAGGAACTACAGCTGGACGAAAATCCACCAACCCGGCTACCCTTCACGAAAAGTGCTATTAATGATATAACTAAACCGAACTATGACCGCTATAACACACCCTATCCATGGTCGCAGGATAAAATAATAGATGATCCAAGAAGCATATTGTTATATACAGAACTGGAAAATGTATATTTGGAACTTCAAGAAAAATACGACAATTTTGTCAGTCAAGCTGAAAAGTCTTTGTGACTGAATAACTCATAAGGGATATTTAAGGGCTATTTGCATTTGCAGTTAGCCCTTTTGTGTGCGATGCTCTGCCACTTCGTGCGACGCTTTGTGCGACGCTTCTGCCACTTCATGCGACGCTTCGTGCGATACTTCTGTTACTTGTGCGACGATCTGCCACTTCGTGCGATATTCTGTCACCTCGTGCGACGCAGGTAAATTATACCATTTGGGCGCCCTAATGGTACGGGGTTTGTTCTATCGTTATTACAATTTATTTATATTAAGATGAAGCAGATACAACAAAAGAAGCCCGCAGCAGGCGGCACCAAGCGCAAAGATTCAGTAACGCTTGGACAGGAAGAGTTGATTAAAAAAGATCGGGAGACCCTTGACCGCATGTTTGCTGAGTACATAGCATGGAAGTTCCCACTTTACGAAGCGGGGCGAAACGTCGTCGGTTTTTTGAAGGGTATGGTGAGCAAGGATCTCACCGACAGCATTACCGACCTACTGCGCGGTCACAGCCGCGAAATGCAATGTGAAATCGCCGACTCGATTCGCATCTATGTCCTGTGGCAGGAAATCGACCTGACGGGCGTGCAGCACGTTGACGATGCACTTGAGAGGATTTTCGAGAGGTATAACGATGACATTAATAATTAATAAGGTATGTCCAATAAAAAAGAAACTCAGAAACAAGCCGAGTCGCTGCAGGGCAGCGACCAGGCTACTTACGTCAGCCGGCCGCGCAGGAAGCCGGACAGCTCGACGAAAGGCAAGTTGAATCGCTGGGAGGGTTCGGACTATCTTGAATTTGTGCCCGCTGGCTCAAAACCCAGTAACCGCACCTTGTTCAAGCAGGTTGGTCCTTCAAGTTTTTACAAATCGGAAGGCGCGAAAGAATCGAGCTACAGCATCCACATCAACGTAGACGGTGCATCGGCTGACCCAGTAAACGAGGCCCGAGAAATCTTCAATGTGCTGACTTCGGATCAGGCAAAGCAGAAACCAACGCTTAGTGAAAGCAGCGAAGGCCGCATGTTGCTCGACGATGGCAACGGTCTTCAGGTTTGGCTCGACACCAGTAGGGGTGAGGTCAATATTCTGTCGCGTCTGAAGTGTTCGCCGGACATCGAGCGCAGGCTGCTTCAGGCGCAGGCTACGATGAACGTCACCATTGGTCGCCACCGCACGGAGATCCTGAATCACGAAATAAACGAATTATAATAATGTACGCGTATGAGAAAGAATTGGCGTTTTGTCTATCAAGACAACCAGTTTTGGGGTGAGTGTCTGCCTTGCACGCTCGCAGTGTTTAACAACATCATTAACTCGGCTGTGGTGGCGTGGATAATCAGCACCCGCCAGGAGGTGGAGTATGCCGTGGCTCATGGGCTGCCGCTGGACAAGTGGACCATGAACAGCGACTTCCAGCAGTTCTGCCTGAAACGTGACGTGATGCCACGAGCTGGTGAGACATTCAGACAGCTGACCATCGGAGAGAAGCTGCTACAGTGGACTAACGCGCTGAAGATGTTGTTGCCGTGTTTCATCTTCGCTGCCTCAGAGTTCGACCTCGTGCCCGTCCCCGACAAGTGGGGCGACCCCGTGCTCGACAAGAACGGACAGCAGGTGATGCGCCGCCGCCGACAGCTGAAAGGTATCCACCTGAGTGGGCTCTTTATGTTCGATGCCGACAAGATGCTGATTGATCCCTACGAGGTGTTCCAACGCACGCAGGTGCCCGGATTCCCTTGGCAGGTGCGACTGGCCCACAAGACATCGTCGGGACACGGCCTGCGGTTGGTGTGCGAGTTGAGACCAGAGTTGGGCAACATCGCCGACAACCAGATCTGCCTGGCCCGCGACCTCGGACTGATGG